>Ga0099849_1000616_pt1 | contig 16354 bp, 22 predicted proteins | sample CB_VirMetaG_4_FD_78177 | JGI IMG/M metagenome (GOLD analysis project Ga0099849, IMG submission 78177) | Freshwater to marine saline gradient viral communities from Chesapeake Bay - CB_1508_1M Viral MetaG | ecosystem: Environmental > Aquatic > Marine > Coastal | place: USA: Chesapeake Bay... | reverse complement strand
GTGCTGATTGCTTCTAACTGACCTTCGTGATCTTCAGCAGCATCTTTTACTTTACCGAAAAATCCTTTTTTCTTTTCTTCCTTTACTTCTGCTTTGGGAGATTCTTTTACTTCTTCAGACATTGATGGTGAGCAAGGCAGAAGTATTTATTGTGCAGGAGACTCTACAACCTTTTTTTTGCCAATGTTATATTTTGATTCCAAAGTCCAGTTATCCTTGTCCTTGAAAGCAATAACTTTGATTTGATTCAGAGGTGCTGAGTCAGCAATCTTTTCTTGACCAGTCGAATCAATTGCCACCAGTTCCCAATCAACCAGCAGTTGAATAATTCTGTTGCGACGTTGTACATCATTCAGAGAAAGATTTGCCCTCTTGCCATCCAGAGCAAACAACTCTTTGAAGTGCACAATATAATACTTTCCTTTCTTGTGTAGGATGTGACAAGACTGATAGATCTTCTTTTCTCTACGAGATGCCACACCGATGCGAGTTAAGGTCTCTCTAACCTTTAGGAAATCATCAGGTTCTTTTAGAGTAACCTGAACCATGGACTCTTCAGTCCATTGAATCTCTTCCTGCATCATCTGTCCTTTCCTCCAGTTTTCAATTTCTCTTTCATGTAAATAAGTTGTTCCTGGGTCAGAACTCTTAGAGCAGAACGTGCCTTGTCATTACTAAACCCATAGTATTTTTTAACCGTATCAAGATCACTTTCCTTTTCTGATTTAAGAAAAGGAGCAAACCGTTTACGTTTCCTCACACTATTTAGATAAAAGTGAAATTGAAGTTTGTTGTCAAGAAAAGAGTGCATGTTCATCTCATTTGAGAGGAACAAAGTATCACTGTGTGCTGAGAGAAGTTTATTGACAATCCATGCAGGATACTTCTTTTCCCACAGTGGATCTTCACCATCCATCAGGTCGTTCTTATTGAGGTTGATGGAGTTGAGATAATCCTTGAGAGGATAGTTAGCATCGAAACTCAAATCAATGCCTCCAGAGGTGAACCACAGTTGTAATTAGTGACAAGAAGTTCAGTCTTCTTGTTGTTTTGACGGTGAACCATACCGTACTGCAGTTGCCAGTAACGTTGGTAATAGTTCTTGTAACGTTCCTCTAACCAGTCATTCACGTTGTAGGTAATCATGAACTTGTGCAGGCAACCATCAACGTGGTCAGCAAAAAGATGGTGATCAAAGTTCTTGTGCATCTCACGGTCTTTACCGTAGAGGAAGTCCTTGATGTCATAGGGAGGATCAAGGAACACAAAGACATCCTGACCAGGAGTTTGCAGCAGTTCTGAATAGTCCACGTTAGTGATCTTCCAGTTCTGAATCAGTTTGCTGTACTCCAACAGCATCTCTGTGCCACGAAGACTAAAGTTACTATTCGATGCAGTGGGGGAGAACGAAGAGTTCTGAGTCAGACCAGAGTATGAACACTTGTTCATCATCCAGAACATTACTGCTTGGTCCACACCAGTAGCATCATCAATCTCATTCGCAAACTGATTGAACACCTTACGGCATTCTTCAGTATTCTTATTGAGGTCTGTCTTCAGTTTGAAGAGACGTTCAGAGAGTTCACCTGCATTGTCACGCAGTTGAACCCAGAAGTTGTACAGAGGGACGTACAGGTCATTCACCCATACAGACTTCCCAGGCATGTGCTTGGCAACGTTGATTGCCATGCTACCACCTCCCAGGAAGGGTTCACGGTACTCAGTGAATGCAGGAACCCAGTCCTGCAGTTGAGTGATTGCTTTGGTTTTACCACCAGGATAACGAAGAGGGGAACGGTCAGTTGTACGCATCATTTTTCAATCTTCACAAGGATTACATTATCAAGTAATTGGAGCATTGCCCCAGTCATTATACGATATCCTGTCCCAACATACAACTGCCCTAGGACAACTGCAATAGTGGCAGCACCCCAGAAGTAATAGTAGAAACGGGACTTGACTTGTGCTCGCAGTTTTTCTTTTTTCATGATCACATTATCAATTTTTTCTGGGGAGTCTTGAGAATAGAGAACATCTCAGTGTACTGATCAACAATTTCATCTTGAGGTTCTGAAGTGTAGACCACATATGCCCGTGGAATCTCCAGTTCAACACCCTTGCCCTTGAGGATAGGAGACCAGGGTGCAAATGCAATCTGACCTTGCCCTGAGGGGATAGCAACAATAGGATTGGTGATGACAATGCTATTGTCTTTGGTCTCTAGAAGGTCGCACACGACATCTTCACCAGACCACATACGAATTAGTTTTACGTTCATTTGAATTCACACTCCATCATAATTTCAGTTAGACATGCCAGGGTATTGATCTCCTGGTCAGCAGCAAATGCTGCTTGATATTGATACTTACCTAGGATCAGGACTGCTTGTGCAATCGAGATGGGTTGCAGGTGGACATATGCTGCCTCATAGATCTTACGAAACAGAAGAGCAGTATCATTGTCCAGATTCTGAACTACCCACTTACGGACTTCTGCGAACTTCTTGTTCTTAAGTGACGAGATGAGTCCATTGATATTGAGATCATCTGCAGAAGCAAGGATAGCAGAATCAATCGCACCAGTAGCAGCGTATCTTTGTAGTTCATTGAGAGTGCGACGGAAGTCGGGGAAATGTTTTTGTACTAGTTTTGCGACAACCTTGTCATCAAATTGTACATTCTCTTTCTCAAGAATAGTCCTGACACGGTTGAAGAACTGTCCAGCCAGTGCTGCTTTTTCTGGTCCTCGAGCTGAGAACTCGACCACTGAGCATCTGGAGTGGAGAGGTTCGATAATTTTGTTCTTGTAATTACAGGTGAAGATGAATCGACAGTTGCGATTAAATTCCTCAATAGACGCCCGTAGGAGGAGTTGTACATCGTTGGTTGTGTTATCAGCTTCGTCAATAATGATGACTTTGTGCTTGCAAGCAGAGTCTTGTAGTGAGACGGTCGAAGCAAAACCTTTTGCTTGGTTCCGTACTGTGTCCAGAAAACGTCCTTCATCAGATCCATTGATAATAATATAGTCTGCACCGAGTTCTTCACACAGTGCTTTGGCAACAGAGGTCTTACCGATACCAGCAGACCCAGCAAGAAGTAGATTGGGGATCTCACCCTTTTCTACAAACGATTGGAAAACCTTTTTAGATGCATCAGGGATGATGCAGTCATTCACAGTCCTGGGACGATACTTTTCAACCCAGATAAAATCATTACGAATCATTCAAAAATTACTCCAAAGGTCGGGTAAACTCATTACAGATGATGTCTTTAGCATCGAACATCATCTTCATATATTCTACACCATCTTGAGGTGTAGTGTGGTCTCCACAAGTAAAGACATCACAAACTGCCATTCCTAACTCTGGCCAAGTATGAATGCTGATATGAGATTCAGCAAGCATAGCAACACAAGTAACTCCTTGGGGTTGAAACTTGTGAGAGTTGAGTGCTAGAAGAGTTGACTGACATTTATTTGATGCTGAGTAAACAACATCTCGAATAAAATTTTCATCGTCTAGCAAATTCTGATTTGCCCCCTTAAGGGTAAACAAAATGTGTCTCATTCATCATATCCAATCTGGTTTACGGGATCCGTCACGAAGATAATTAGATGCAACCCAAGGTTTGCTGCTAATGTACATCTTGTAAGCAGTAAAAGTGTCAATGCTTGTGTCATGTTTAAACTCATTTGGCATTGCCCTCACGAATGGTGTGGTCAGTCGAACGTCACCCTCAGGAAAGATTTGGGTTGCTGCGACTAGAGTATTGAGACAGGAATGTGGTTTTTCAAATCGGTGTTGATACTCTTTACAGAGTGCAAATCCATGAGTGATCAACCACCAAGCATTATGTATGGACTCATTTGCCCAGATTGTACAGGGGTGATTACGGAACGCACCTTTCTCTGTGCTGTATGGTGTACCATCCATTTTGGGGAGTGTACCGTATCCATGACCCCACTTGTCAGATGCTACGATAGCAAGCATTTGACAAGTTTCCAAAGGCATTTTGACAATGTGCTTATCGGGAAGAACATGTGCACATACTGTTGGGTTGGGGTCAGTTACGAAAATGTTCATGGTTCAAGAGCAATCCAATACTTCACATCATAGTCTTTGTTGGTGAAGAGTGCAACGTTAGATTTACTAATCTCAACTCGATAGTTGCCAGGAATCATACGGAGATTCTCAACCTTGAAGCAGTAACAAAACTCTTCTTCGGTCTCACCAACTGCAACACTGAATGAGTTGCTAGTGTCGTTCTTCTTATCTTTGACACAGACGTTGATGCTATCATCTTCAGAGTAGACACAGAGGTCAGGAACCTGATAGACAGAAGAAGCACTCAGCAGTTTCTGCAGATCTTCTTGGGGCAGATCAAACTCAACATCAACAGAAGGCAATTTGATTTCTTTGTTGGGTGGTTTGACAATGATCTCAGGGTCAGCATAGTAATACTTGGACTTTGCACGACCCTTTTCATTCATGACCGTTACGAAAGAGTCGGACTGAAGATCAAAGACAGGTGCATCAAACAGACTAACACCACCCAGAAAAACACCAAGGTCGTAGATAGCAACTTGCTTAGAGAACTCTTCTGTAATAGTTGCTTTTGCAAGAATGTTCTTGTTGACTGATAGAGTAGAGACCACATTGCCAGGTTCAATAACAATCGACTTATTGATTGTACTGAAATTCTTAAGGATCTTAGTCAGATCGTCACTTACCTTTACTTTACTCATCGGTTAGGATACTCCTCACGTTGTGCGTTTTGATCATTAAAATGTAGAAGAAGCAGTGCATAGTGCAGGATCTTCATGATGTCCCTGCGAGCAGTGCCCTTCTTGTCATACCTAGAAGCATACTTCAGAATGTTGCTTCGGCAGAATGGCTCACCATCACCACATGCAGCAATCAGATCAAGAGTCTGAACATTGTCTGAAGAATAATGTTGGTGATAAGTATGCGAGATATAATCTCGCACCTCATTCAGAAGGTTCTCTTCATTGTACTTCCAGTTGTGCATTTCAGTCATAATATAACAGAGGTAGTTTATCAGAAAGGTGCTTCGTTGTCAACAGATTCCAGAGTCTCACCAGCATCCACCTTGGTGTACAGTTCCAAGAAAGACTGCTTTACGTCATCGTCGAACCGATTGACACAGTTGGTGATGGATTTGATACGGTCACCAAAGATACTGTATGCCTGAATGATATGAACTAGACGACGAGTGGTGATGATCTCATCAACACCCCCAGAGTAGAAAGTCTTGCGAATCACATCTGCCCACATGACAAGTTTCTCAATGAAGTCGTCATCACACTTATCAAACTTAGTGCAGACATTCTTGAGAATCTTAGTCTCCACAGAAACAGACGGATAAGACTGCTCAAAGGTGACAGGGAAACGTTCCAGAAATGCTTCGTTCAGAACGTTAGTGCCGATGAATCGACCGTCGTCAGAACCCTGACCCTTGGTGTTTGCGGTGGCAATCACTTGGAAACCATCTGCAGGTCGAACATAACGACCAATTTTTTTCAGGAAGACACCCTTACCTTCAAGCACAGACTGCAGGCAAAGAATCTTGTTAGAGGCAAGGTCGATTTCATCTAGAAGCAGCACAGCTCCCCTTTCCAGAGCATCGACGACTGGACCGTTGTGCCAGATAGTGTTACCGTCAACAAGACGAAAACCACCAATAAGGTCATCTTCATCGGTTTCGATGGTGATATTCACCCGAATGAGCTCCCTATTTAGTTGAGCACATGCCTGTTCCACACCAAAGGTCTTACCGTTTCCTGACAGACCAGTGATGAATGTGGGATAGAAAATCTTAGACTTGATAATCTTTTTCAGGTCAGAGAAGTTCCCGAACGGGACAAAGGTCTCATCTTTAGCAGGAATAAAGTTCATATCTTCCCGAACAGGAACACCAGCAGGAGCATTGTAGGTCTTCTCCAAATTATCGATATTGATTTGCCAGATGCCACGAGAAACTTTGTAGTTCTCGATACGTGCACAGATAGTGGGATAAGAAGCATCAAAGTAATTTGCAGCAGCCCGAACATTCTCTGTGTTAATATTTTTACCATAGTTACTGACCAGATAATCGGCAATCTGCTCGGTGGTCAGGGTGGACTTGGCAGGCATTGAATCCATCTCTCTTGATTACCTATAAAGTATAGCATGGAAAAGGGGGGTGGCAACCCCCCGAGGACAGTATGTCAGGTGAACACTGCTGTCACACCGATCACGGTAGCACCTGGGTTTCGTGCTAGGGCAATGCTCCTAGCATGTTGGTAGTCTCTGCAGATTACAATCTCATCAAAGACCTTTCCAGCAACATAGAGTTGAACTTTACACTTCATGCGATTTGAGTAATAAAATTTGTAAGAATTTTTTTATTAGTCATCTTAGATCCCATGTGTTTTTTGAATGCTTTGGTAAGTTGTGCCTTACTTGCACCCTCGTTCACAGAGATCTCTTCTGCATCTTCACCTAATGATTTATCAAAGGGAAGCAGATAAACTTGATCATATCCAACATTTTTGAGGGAAACCGAACGATCTTTTTTCCACTGCTGCTCAACATCAATCGGATTGTAATTAGCATCAAGGCATTCCATGTACCAACGAATAGCACGTCTTTCAATCAGTCGAACACCTAGAAGGTTGACATCAGGAATCAGTTTCTTCACATAATCAAGACAACCACGAGTAACCGAACAACCGTCAGTATTAACTTCGGCAGTATAGTTTTTGCTGCGTAGAATAAGACGATCCCAGTGACGAACTTGACGACCGTATGCCTTTTCGGTAGTTTCATAACGAGAAGTTTCATGATTGTATTCTTCCCGTTCCCGAACAATAGCAGTACGGAGCATACAGGACTCACCATCAGACAGATAGATGCAGGACATTTTCTGGACCTGAGAAATCTTCTTGAATCGTTTAACGATTTGAGGTGTCATCAGAATAGTATCTGCCAGAGGAGTTCCGCCGAGAGAATACTTATAGTGAGAAAGGCAATCAGTTGTAACTTGTCCCCAGAAATACTTTACAGATTTCTCAAAGTCTGCCTTGCTAGAACGACTGCTCAACCAGTTAGTCAAACGAAGTGAATCGGAAACAAAGATATCACCCTGTTTAATGTTGTTGATAGCATGACGAGCAACCTCGTCATGATAGTCCATACCTTCAGTGAAAGAATAAACCTCAAAAGCAATACCGACTTTGCGGCAGAACCATACAAGGTTCAACAATTGCTTTGCAGTATCTTTCAGGACATTACACATTGAACCAGACCAGTCCAAGAAGAAGATCATGCCATGATTTTTAGAATCAGGGATGGTGGTAATTTTCTTGAAGACATCTTCATTCCACTTATAGGTATGGAGTTTGGACATGTCAAGAACACCAGTCCGAGATACTGCACGACGAGCATATCCCTCTGCTGCCTTCTTAGATTCAAACTCTTTGACGAGATAGTTGACAGTTTTGATAGAGGAATCTCGAAACTTCTTCAGACTGTTAGTTACATATTGCCGATGAATATCATAGTATTCACCTTCACGATTCCAAATTTGTTCCAGATCTTTATTGACTTCAGTGTAGTCAATGATGATGTTGTCAAGATTATAATCAGGAAGAGTGCAATAATTACAGTCTTTGGAGTTTGTATCATTCAACTCCATCATATTTTCCTGCAAAGCAGAGTCAGTTTGCCCTGCTTCCACACCACCCTCAGGAGTCTGTGAGTCTGCCTTAGAGGAATCATCCTCATCAGGAGTCGAAGATTGCTGTTCAACCTCCTCAGAGGAGTCTCCAGATGCCTCAGAAGGATTGCTGTCACTCTCAACACTATCACCTGCTTGACCATCCTGACCCTGAGAGACCGTCTGTTGTTGATCTTGCTGCTGGTCACCCACATATTTGTAGATCAATCTGGCAACTTCAATAACATCAGCATAAGTCTGAGTCTCAGAAACCATCTGAACAAACTCAGACTCCTGATCATTGAAGTCAATCAACAGATAGTCACCAATCTTAAAATGAAGATTGATACGATCGATCAGAGGAAGTTTATCAGCATTCTTCCCTTTGACTGAAAAGAAATCTTTTTTCCAAAGTTCCTGATACCCGTTGAAAAATGAACGGAGAAGACCAGGATAAGTCTTCTTGATCAGACGTTCAATACGAGCATCCTCAACAATGTTCAGATATGACTGGGGAATCTCGTCAATATTCCACTCAACTGGAGTGTAGAGAGCATGTGCTACCTCGTGTCCTACCAGGAGATCATATACATCGTTAGTCAGATCTTTCCAGATAGGTAGGGTCAGGACTCGATTCTTGACATCAAAAGATGCTGTCGATACCTTACGATGTTCGATCAGCAAGTCTTCAGTTGCCAGCAGTTTCGCAAGTTGACCCTTGACTTCGATGGACATCCTGTTCCTCAGTTGATGTACATACTATATCTCAAAAAGATACCCCAGTCAAGGGGTGGTGGTCACTTCTTCTTCTGTCCTTCCATTCTTTCTAGTGCTTTGTACCAGGGATGTTTGTACTGGTGTTGATGTGGACATTGAGGTGCTGGTTGCTGTTTTGTACTCATTGTTGTTCCGTATCTAGCATGTATTCCACAGTATTGGCAACGTCGTTCATAGCATCACGAAGAAATGGTTGTTGACCAGATTCCATTCGATATGGATTGCCACTGTCATCCATTAGTGTCCAACGCCATTGACCCATGTCAACGCAGTACCAAAGGTTGATTTTCATCTTTGAGTATCTTTGGTCATGGAGAATAGGAGACTCGAACTCCTGACAGCCTGCTTGCAAAGCAGGTGCTCTACCAACTGAGCTAATTCCCCTTGTTTTTGTTTTCTTTGACGATTTGGAAATATTTTTTGTAGTATCTTTTTTTGATTTCATCTAACGTCTCCATGTCTTCCTTGAATCCCATGTACTTGAGTAGTTGATACGAACCCTCCAGTTCAGAAATAAGTCTGAGAATGTTTACGTCAGTGACTTCAAAACCACCGAACTTATACTTGTAAAAATCGTCACCGAGCATTATTTATGCTGATATCTTTCAGGGTGTTTTAATGAATCGTACATATAAAAACTTATGGGGGCCAATGTTAGACCCCCAAGAACAGCAAATATCCATGGGTGTTGCCCAAGAAAATGCCCGAATGATTGAATCATGTTTCTTCTACAATAAGTTTAGAAAAGTCTTGTTGCTTTTCAAACTTAATTATACGAGGAAACTTGTCAACTAGCACCTCCCCTTTATGAGATATGACAAAGATGTTTGTATCCTCTGACAGATCACGAAGGATTTTCAAAAGATCTTCAGTACCTGTGGCATCAAGACTAGAATCAAAAACTTCATCAAGTATGAGGAGGTTAGTGCTAACTGAGTTTTTCATCTTGGCAATACTTCTCCAGGTAAAGAGAAGTGCCAAGTCGATCTTTTGTTTCTCTCCCTCAGAAAATGAGGCATAGGTAAAGTCATCACGAAAACGAGATTTAATCACCTCATTAAATTCTTCATCAAGTTGGAAGTTGACAAAGAAGTCCATAGATTGTAGACGACTGTTGATTCTCTGATTGATAGCAGGAATATAAGTCTTCACAATTTTAGACTTGATCCCATCATCTTTCAGGAGAGAAGAGATCAAAGTGTAACACTGCTGGAGTTTCTTAGAAGATGTTAGTTTTCCTTGTAACTCCAGAAGTTCTTTCTCAAAGAGAGAAAGTTTCTTTACACTCTTAGATTGAGAATTCAATTGCTCCTCAAGAGTCGCAATTTCTTTCTCTTTCTCAGAAATTATATCATTGTTCTTGGAAATTGTAAAGTTCTTGTTCTGAATTTCTATAGACAATGTTTGGATATCCTCAGATTTCAATTTGAAATCGTCAAGTTTTTCCTGCAACAAGAGCATCTTATTATCAAGATCACTGAGTGCACTATGATATTCGATGCCTTTCTTGTCTAGACTTGCTAGTTGCTCTGTACGGAAAGAGTCATCGATAGGACGAGTGCATGTAGGACATGTCTGATTGTCTGTATAGAACTGAATCTGCTTATCACCTGTCTTGATCTTGTCACTGATCTTCCAACGGATAGACTTCATCTGATCCATTGTCTTGACTGCTTCAGTGAGATCACCAAGTTGCTCAGTTTTTTCTTTATAGATGTAATTGAGATTTTTTACTTGCATCTGAAGCATATCAATCTCTTCAGACAGACTCTCACGTTTCTGCTTTGCAGCATCAATACGTGCTCTATTGTTTGCTCTGACTTCCTGAATGTGTTCTTCCTGCATCTCAATCTGCTGCTTCTTGAACACAATGTCACGATCAGTAGAACGACACTCAACCTCGTTCATCTTGAACCGATCCTTTAACAGATTGTTCATGGTGGAGAAGATACGAATGTCTAGCAGATCTTCAATCACCTCACGACGGTGGGCAGCAGGCAGTTGCATGAAAGGAACAAAAGTGCTGCTACCAAGAATCACAACCTGAGTGAATGACTTGTAAGTCAGTTGCAGAATATTCTTCTCAAGATATGCCTGATAGTCCTTTGAGGCAGCATCTTGATCAATCAGTTTATCGTTACGATAGATCTCAAACTTATTAGGTTTGATACCCCGTACAACTTTATACTCATTCTTACCAATCGTAAACTCAATCTCTACGAGACAATCCTTCTCATTGATAGAGTTTACTAGTTGGGGTTTGTTAATCTTACGGAACGGTTTGTTGAACAGTACAAAACACAACGCATCCAAGATGGTAGATTTGCCAGCACCATTCTGCCCTACAATGAGTGTTCCTCTCTGTGGGTTCAACTTCACTTCGGTGAACTGGTTACCTGTACTCAGGAAGTTCTTCCACCGAATTTTTTCAAAGACAATCATGTTGGGATAATAAATTCGTCAGAGTCTACAATTGTATAACTGTATCCAAACACTTTGCAGTTATTGATTACAGTTTCTTGTTCTGTGCATTGCACTTTCAGATCTTCATTCTTATCGTCTGCTTCTAAAAGAATACGAAAACGTTCTGCGTCATCTTCATGCGTGAACATTTGCACGACTTTTTGACCAGTCATGTTGTTCATGGAAGCATAAACACCACCCTTTTTTTCAGAGATAAGAATATAAACCATATTCATAGTGCTACAGCTTCTTGGTAGAGAGACTTGACGATATCTGTAACCATCCCCTTATCTATATCAGTTTCAAATTCCTGAATATAGTTTTCAAGAAGAGTCAAGGTATCTTCAGTCTCAACATCTTCGTCGAGATCAGATAGTTCGACAGTCAGATCCTCAATAATTTTAAGGTCTGCAACTCCCATATCATACAGTGATTTGACAAAGTTGTCAAACTTGTGGAAGTCTGACTTTTTCTGCACAATAAGTTTTACATATCGATTCTTGAGTTCTGGCAGATCATCAACACCATCATCGTAAACAATCTTTTCAAAGGTGTTGTATGGATTCTTATAGAACTTGAGTTTCTTAGTGTCTGTATCTAGAACATGGAATCCACGATCATCATAGACATCATTCCAATACAACTGATATGGATTACCAAGATAGTTGATATTTCCATTGGTTGACTTAGTGTGATAGTGACCAGAGCATACTAAATCAAACTTGCTGAACATACCCATGTCAAGTCCATGCTCATGCACATAACCAGGGTGTGCCATGAAACCTTTAAGTTCTAAGTGACCCATGCAGATCTTACTCTCAGTCTCTTTGATAGCAGACATGATTTCATTTATGTTGTCATCACAGATCCAAGGCATCATCAAGAACTTAGTATCATCAATACTAATTTCCCGAACACTATCAATCACCGTGATATTGTGATATTGCTGATCTAGAAGAAGACTTGGTGCATTGACATCTACAGTATTTTTGTAGTAAATGTCATGATTGCCTACCAGCATCCACAGATTGACATCCAGTTCTCTCAGTGGTTCAAACCACATCTCTTTTGCTGCATCTAGAGACTGAAAGTTGATAGACTTTCTCTTGTCAAAGGTGTCACCTAGACAGATGATGTTCTTGATCTTATTCTTTTTGATGAAAGGAATGACTACCGTGCTGTAGTATTCTTTATAAATTTCTTGGAAAGTTTGGTTGTCATTACGAACTCCGAAGTGTTGATCGGTAATCAAGAGGACTTTCATCGATTATAATATGACGAGTTGATTTGTTCTTTAATACTATTGAAGTCGGACATTGCTGCCACGTCATCTACGTCCCCACAGAATAACTGACTGTAGTCAAGTTTGTCAACAATCTTCTGTCGAATATCCAGTTGCCTCTTCTCTTTGGCAATACGTCTCAGGAATGCATAGAACACAATCTGTGTGAAATATGCAAACGGATTAGAAGACTTGTTGTGATCGAAATTATCGATGTACTGAATACAATTTTCAATACCGTCACAAATCATGTCGTCCTTGTACATGTAGTTAATGAAGTTGGGACGATATGACAAATGCGTAGCAATCTTCAGAAAGCATTCACCCAAATAGTTTGAGATACGAGGTTTCGGTAGATTATTTTTTTTAGCATAAATCACCGAGGTTTTATACTCGATAAGAGCAGCAAGAAAATCCTTGTTGTTTAGGTAATGTTCTTTCTTTTTTGCTGGCATGGTGGTGTACATCATTTATCTTTATCACCTTTGACCAGATTATATCAAGAGATTATCTTAATGTCAAGGTATTGACACCGTGCCATATTATGAGTACAATAATCCTTGTAGAGGGTTCAGAGATTTAGAGCTTATAGATACTCTCTAATTTCTTTTTGAAGGATGAAATTTTTCCTTTGTACCCCTTGATATCCGATGGTTGCACTTCGTCAACGTCGATATCAGATTCTTGTACTTGAAAGAGTGTGTAGTAATGAGACATCTCATCTGAGACTGGTGCAATAGTAATGATGTCTTCTTCTTTCAGAACAAAAAATTCTGCATCCGAGAAAGACATCCACTTATTAAATGTAACTCCAATAACTTCCTTCACTCCTTCTTCATCTTCAATTCTTTTCTTAAACATTTCAGCAACTACTGGGTCAGAAATTAAAATTACTGATGATCCATCATCTTCATCGGAGACCAAAACTTTGGCAATGATCTCCTCACGAGTTTGTAGTTTAATAACGCCGAGAAACTCTTCGTCTTTTTTAATGTAGTTAATCATTCTTGTCCTTTAACTTGACTTCTATGATCTCATAATCAAAGTCTTCTTCGTTATATATTTTTATCCTTTCTATAAGATGATTGAGAGTATAGTTTCGGTAGTGATTACCAGAAATATCATCTGCAATATCATATAGAGTTGCGGTTGTTTTGTTTTCACCTTTCCGAAGAACCCTTCCAATAGACTGCAAGTTGCGAATCTTGGACTTGGAAGGAGAGGCAAATATAACGTTATGAAGATTTTTGATATTGATTCCTGTGGAGAAAGTTCCGTAGGAGGCAACAATAAGAGAACGTTCAGAATCTTCTGTCAGTTCCCTAATGCGTTCACGTTCTTCTACATCAACTTCACCTGTTACATAATGAACTGGTCTGTCTGTGATACTACTATTTATCAATTCAAAAAGAGGGTCTCCATGCTTCTCCACGAGGTTGAATAGGATGAGTGTATTGCCAGGCAGATCCTTGGCAAGATTTTTGATGAATCTATTACGTTGATCATGCCCAACGATATAGTCCATCTCCTCCTGAAAATTCTCAAACTTTTGACTGGGATGCTTGAGAACAAGCACTTTGATTCTCAGTTTGGAAAGATATCCTGCACGTTGTAGTTCTGATGTCTTAGTAACTTTGTTGACCCTACCAAACAATCCTTCTAGAACTAACTGGTGTGTCTTTGCACCTGACAACGTACCAGTAAATCCAATACGATGTTTGCACTGATGCATCTTGGTGAGGATATTTGTCAGTGATTTTGCTTGGAAGTTATGTGCTTCATCACCGATCACTACATCAAATCTGTCAAACCATTCTTTAGATTCTTTGTGAATAGACTGCCATGTTGAAATTACAACTGGTTTATCTTTGTCATACTTATCCTTACCACCGTAGATCTTGTGGCAGTATGCCGATGCTTGCCATCCATAGTCTTCAAAATCTTTATACATCTGCTCCACCAATGAGGTGGTCGGTACAATCAATAGAATCTGTCTGTCATATCTCATGTGCCATCTGATCAATCCATAGATCATCATGGACTTACCAGATGCCGTAGGTGACAGGATCAATCTACGTTGGTATTTGATTGCTTGGAAGATTGCATCTACCTGATAGTCTCTTGGTTGATGCTTAAGGTTTAGTGTTCTTAGAAATCCTTTGATGGCAAGGTGATTTACATTGTCAGTCTCCTGCACAGGAAGACCATAAAACTTGCTGTCCTTTACTTCATATTCATAGTTGTTCTGCTCTAACCACTCGATCAGATATGGAAAGAGCCCCACGTACAATTCACCTGTACCTGGGGAGTATAGTTTGATCTTACCATCCCACCATTTATATTTCCGTTGAGAACGTAGATACTTTGCGTTCGGAACATCAAACGTGAAGTAGTCAGACAACTCATAATTGATATGAGGTGGTGCAGAAATTCTGAGATAGACTTCGTTCTTCTTGGAAATTGCGACTCTCATTGAATACCAAAATATTTTTCACATTCAATAACATTTTTGATCTGGTAAGTTCTACCGTTGATCATTCGCAAAATGCTATCACATGTATTTATGATGGTATCAAGATACTCCAATTTCATCACTGCCTGCTGTATCTCCTCATCAGATTCCATATACAACGGCAGATCCTGTTTTAGAATCTTTAGGTCAAAAGGTTTCTCTGCATATACTCTTGCAGGTGCTTTGCCTAGGTAGTATTCAGTTTTTTCACGAAGTAGATTCTTATACCTCATCTCCCGTTCTTTCTTCATGAGAGAGAAGTTGTTATAGTATTCCAGATACTTCGCATGAAGTGAAGGAACTTGACGAGATACATCTGCTAGTTTCTCGTAGTCCTTATCAATTTTACAATCTTCACGCCATTCATTCTGTAGTTCTTCTAGATTCATGATTTAATTCTTGTGGATTTGTTCACCGTGCGAATATCGTAAGTCAAGTATCTGAATGTTACTGATGCAGTTACTGGTTCAATGTCCCCAACACTCACATCAAACGGTAGAGATCCTAGTGAGATGGGGAACAAATCTTTGAAGACAATATCAAATGCAGGATTCAGATTATTGTTTAGTACCTGTAGTGTAGCATCAGTTGTAATAATATCAAAGTTTGTTGAAAGTCTTGATATCGTATATTTTTCAACAAACTCCTTTCTCTCCCCAAAATCTTCGGGGATACCCATACCACGGATCCAGTTGTGAATTTCTAAGTAGTTTTCCAGATTCTCATCAACTAGAAATTCAATGGAGAATGTTCCGTATTGAATGTTTCCTTCGGAGGGAATGCGGACAAATGGTGTTCCCCTTTCAATCACACCAATAGAGATCTCGGGGATTGCTGCAGTTTTACACAAGAAACTAGTCTTAGGTGAACGATCCAGTAGGAACTTAAATCCACCAGGACTCAAATAGTTTCTATTTGATAGTTGTTTGCTATACCAACCCATGATACCAGAGACTCTTGACACCTATATTTAGGCATAAAAAAAGAGACCCTTTTTAGGGTCTCTGTCGCACTACATAAGGATTGATTTACATATTCTCTTACATTGCGTTTGGTTTAGAGCATCACATTCAATTAGACAAGTGTAATAATCATTGAGTTTTTGTTGTTCTAGTTCCAGATTATCTATGGTGTCCTCAAAATGACGCCATTCATCTAATTGGTTGCGAGACAGAAGGGATCGCATGTTCACCTCCATGCAAAATTACACATGATATACAAGGGAGAGGAGTTTCATTTCATTTTTTCACCTCACATAATTCTGTTACTAATTATACTGGTTTCCTAACATATAGTGTATTGTCTTAAACAAAATTTATGCCTACGAGTTTATACCTAGTCATAAAAAAAGGGGGTCCGAAGACCCCCCTGATTGAGTTGTGAATGAATCACATGAGGTTAGCAACCTTGACACGTCTGTAGTAACGGTTTGCATTCGCATTGAGTGCACCTTCACCCTGTGAAGTGCCTTCTGCGAAGGGGTTAGCAACCATACCGTAACGAGTCTTGAAGCCGATCTTGGGCTGGAAGCTGTTCTGACCCACAGCACGAACCATTTGCAGGGGCACGTAGGGGCAGTAGAAGAGACCTGCGTCATATGCG
>Ga0099849_1000611_pt1 | contig 16416 bp, 24 predicted proteins | sample CB_VirMetaG_4_FD_78177 | JGI IMG/M metagenome (GOLD analysis project Ga0099849, IMG submission 78177) | Freshwater to marine saline gradient viral communities from Chesapeake Bay - CB_1508_1M Viral MetaG | ecosystem: Environmental > Aquatic > Marine > Coastal | place: USA: Chesapeake Bay... | reverse complement strand
ATCGTTTAAAAACTTTTCGACGACCCTCCATAATGCATACTGATTACCTGTTTCTCTATTACCTAATTTAGTGTCATGAAAAACGATGTATTTGTTCACGCTTTCTGCATGCATTTTTAGTTCGATATGTAAATGATTCGGCTTGTGTAGGCTGTCAATGTGAAGCATATCGACATTATGTACTGAAGCTTTGTCGTGAGAACTGCCCTCATACATGATATACTCCATTGGATGTTCTTTCATGTATTCTAAAGCCAACGGCTCAAGTGCAGGATAATCTCCGCCATTCCGCCATTTTTTTAAATTAATATCAACCCCAACAATCTTTTTTGGGTTTTGTAACATCATAAAAATAAAAGAAGTGCCTTGATTAATGCCTAATTCAGAAATACTATCTGATTCCTTAGCAAGATTAATTAAACAGCCATTTCTTGCTTCAGAATGCTCGCTCCAAGTTCTTTTGCTAATTTCAAGGATATCTTCGAGTTTTTTTGCTTCCCTATAATCTGTATCACGCATTTAATACTTCCTCTATGGTAAAAAATTTAATTTACTTCCGTTTTTCACAGCACGATATAAATGATGAGACTTATACCTTTCATTATGGATATGAATATCATCATAATTTTTATAGAACTGAGCTATATGCATCATACCCGAATCTATACCAACGTGATATTTAGCATGATACATAGCGAAACCAATATGAGCCAGAGAATCTCTCAATTCCACTGTTTTAGCCTGTCCACCGACGGTAACAATATCATACCCTTTACTTCGGTAGGCATTTTCTACTGCTGCGATTTTTATTGGTGAAATTGCTCGATCGGGACTTGTGTCCCACTGAACTGTGATAAATTTTTTCGGTAATGATAATTTAATCGGTAAAGGTTCTAAGCAGGGCAGCGTTTTAAGATATTGAGAAATTTCTAAGGGAACAACAGTCTCATTAGGGTGTAGTTTTAAATTGTCTTTATAGTAATAAATTTCAGCATCATATCCTTGTTCTGAAAGATATGCTAACCATTCTTCTTCTGGCAAATTACAAACAGGCCAAACTTTTAGTTCTACAGCCCCATGCACCATTTTCGTTAATTCGGCCCATGAATCTTTTTTATGCCGTTTTCCAAATTTGTCCGAAGTAAGGTGCAGTGTAACAGGTGTATTATGCGCTGCGCCATATTGATATGCAAGTAAAACACTATGCGCTCGATCTCCTACTCCGGGAGTCGTATAAGGTTTATCCCCTGACCTAACACTTTTTGATCGTAATGCAATATGCTTCACAAATTAAATTCCATATGAAGTGCTTAAATTTTTAGTGTTAAATTTTACTGGACTCGGTAACAAATATTCGATATTAAGATTAAAACTGTTCAACATAAAATCAGATTGGTCAATACCTTTCTCAGCAATGCTTAACATCTTTTGTGCACCTTTAGGAGTGATAGCATACGCCCCAGTTCCTGGAACCATAAAGCTACCTTCCCAGTCATTTTTTCTATAATATTTGAGTCTGTAGTCTTCTGGTAATGAGTGTACACCAGCTTCTCCCGGGAAAACGTAATCAAGGAATTGTGACAACGCCAGTTTATTAGGCTTACGAAAAACATATTCGGCGTTGAGAATTAAATACTCATCAAACTCAACTCCTTTCCATTCGCCGATACAAATAGCGTCATGCTCAAGAAACGCCATAGGCTCATTTTGCTTTACGACCTTTCTCCAGAATTTTACGTGATTTATAGCGCAACTTAATTTAGTTTTAAATCTATTTTCGTTTTCTCTTTTAAAGTTTAATAACCGACTGTTCTTTTTAATAGGCCAATTAAACTCTTTTTGTCGTTCTAAATTCTGAGGAGTTATACCCGATACCTTTTCTACCTCCCAGCCAGAAAACGAATTAAAAGAGTTGAACGCTTGGGCCGATTGCTGCATCGAGCCAAGATGATCGCTTATATAAACTAATTTACATTTCATGGCTTTTCTGCTCTGTAAATTCGCTACCATAAAATGCATCAATTTCCTTTTTAATTTTATGACGAATATCATTTAATTGACATGTCAAAGTGCTAAGGTCACTGTATTCATCAGTGTACCGCTCACTATCTCTACGCTTTTTATCTTCAATAGCCCAAAGCATAAAATGTAGTTCAGTAAGAAGTCTTTCCCAATACTCAAGCATATCATAATCTTTAAAGATATACTCTTCTAATTCTGCTGCAACATCTAGACCTTTAGCTTCTTTAACTTTTAGAATTGTATATCGGTCAAGATACTCACCGTAACTTACAGTAACCTTTTCCATCAATCACGCCTTTCAATGTCATCTTCGACACATTTTTGTCCATATTGAATTTCAATAATATGCGCTGGTTTATCACCATCATTTCTGGCCTTGTGCCATGTTCCAGCAGTGATGACCTTGGTAGTATGCGGATTAAGAATGATAGATTTCTTTGTTAAGGGATCAGGGTCTTCTGTATCAATAATGATACGTCCTGATAGCACATACCAATGCTCAGAGCGATGATGGTGTCTCTGATCGCTTAGGGAACAGCCAGGATTAATCACAAGCTCTTTTACCTTAACTGTGCATTTATCATCAAGAACACGCCAATATCCCCAATCACGTTCCGTCTTATGAGTTTTCCAGCTGTCAAGAATCCAGCTTGAAGAGTTTTTCTTGTTCGTACCGCCTACACCATATAAAAACTCTACTTTAGGGTCATCTTTGAACGCTTCCATTTCAGGTGTATTCTCTGAAGTTCTATCACCGCCATTCACAAAAATAATTTTGTCAGCGGAACCAAAGAAATCTTTGGTTTTTTCAATTGCATTTACAGCAGAATCATCGGAGTCATCAAAGTCAATTACCATAGAAACTGATCGAAACTGCCGAATGATGTTCGCCCGTTCTTTCAGCGGTAAAAATGGTCGCCCTTTTTTTCTAGCAAGCCATTCATCAGAATTAAGTCCGATCACAACTCGGCCATACTCAGCGGCTTCTGTAATAACGTCAATGTGCCCAGAATGAATCGGATCAAATCCGCCTGTGAATAATACGATAATATCGCTCATTGAATATGCCTCATCAATGTCTCAACGTTTTCGCCTTTTTCTGGCAATTTATCTTTCAGAAAAAAGTGAATAAAATTACAATCTTTAATCCTGGTGTTAGCACTGAATAGACCGTTCCACCACCAGTCCATATGTTTAACTTTAACGCCTTTCTTTTTCAGAAAATAATTTAAAAGGGTTTGATCAGTAGACCACTTCCAATTACCTTTACCGTCAATGAACGGCTGAAACTCATGTTTAGCTAACCAATCTTTCGCTGGCATTTTGATAAAACTTTCGTGGAACGATCTATTCATTAACATCACACCCATATTAAAGAACTCGTATCCAAGCCGACTTGGTTTGAAATCCATATACTTCATTGGATTGTGTAGGTTATGATATTGCATGTGCGAATAATTAATAATCTTGCTCTCATACTGTTGAGTCAGAGGCATTTCCCGCTCACAAACAGCGCCGAACGGATGCTCTGTACCAAAGTCATCAAAAATGTTTTTGCTCCACATTTTAATGTAAACATCCGAATCAATAATAGCGATCTGATCGTACTCTGGGAAACGATCAAAGGCGTTCTCTTTTTCAAAGATAGGAAGATACCCTAACCTTGAAGCTCCCTCACTACGATTTGATGTGAACGGATTCGGCTTTATTTTCAGTATCGGCTCAGTCTGAACATGATGATCAATTTTGTGAACTTTACAATATTTTGCGACCGAGTTGATACAATGCTCATAAAGCTTTGATGGTTTACCTACTGAGACCTGATATATTAATCTTTTCATTTGCTACGATGCACCTTGTTAATCTGACGAATAGCACGAATAAGAGGTAAATCTGTTCCTTGACGTTCAGCAAAATTTACAAAAGCAGCAGTGTCTTTTGGTAGACAGTGACCGCCCCAACCAAACTTGCCGTCATAACCAGGAACTTCATTATGGGAATGCCCAATACGTTCATCAATACCTAAAGCATAAACCGTCACATCATAATCTAATTCAGGGTGAGCTTTCTTCATTAAATTATACAAATCATTGAAAAAGGTCACTCGCATAGCAAGGAAAGAATTTTCACAATATTTGACATATCCAGCTTCAACAATATCTAAGAAGGCTTCTTCTTGGATAGAAATACAATCACCAAAAATATTTGCCCAGCTTTCTGCCTCTGCGGGTTCGCCGCCAATGATCATTTTTGTTTCGGCTAAGAAATCTTCTACTGAACTTCGGCCCCTCAAAAATTCAGGAGAAAAACAAACTCGAGGGTAATTTTCTTTAAAAAATTGTAATGTATCAATGTCTGTTGTCGATTTAATTAGGATAGGCTTATCTACCCCGATAGTTTCAACTACATCAAGAACGATTGAATCGTCACATTGTCCATCTTTACCTTGTGGAGTTGGAACGCAAATGACTGCCGCATCACAATTTTCCATGACTTCCATAAGAGGATTATCGTACTCAGGGTAAGCAGGATCTACAATATCATAATCAATATGATCTGATTTATCAAATGCAGCGACCATAGCCTTTCCAACATAGCCATAACCAACAACACAAACTTTCATTTTATTCTCCAATAACTTTTTCAAACCATTCTCTAAAAGGCTTAACCTTTTCTTTAGCTATAGTTATATGCTGTTGAACATACTCTTTTTTACTATACAAATCAACACTTCTTTCTTCAATTAAATGATCATAACACTCGTTTGTACTATTTTTGAAGTCTAACATCATAGTGGGAGCGTTCAAGCATACACTTAAATTTTGACATAATCCGCTATATCCATACGCAACTTCGCATGTAGAAAGGTGATACACCATTTCTCTTATTGGTGTTCTATATTCAATTTCGACCACATTAAAATTTTCTTTAAGGTTACTAATCACTGCATTCCATTCTTCATATTGAAACAATGCTTTTTTGATCCATACATGAGAATGAGTATGCCAGCCGAAAGAGTTTTCTTTGTTTATTTGTAAATCGTGATTAAACGTAGGTCTCCATAATACCAATTTACCTCTTTCTCGTTTATGTATATTTTTAAGAGGCCAAATTATACCTTTGAAATCCAGTTCCGGTCGTATTTGGTTTTCTTGCCTCGTCCATTTTTCTAAAGGATGTTTTGTTTTAATGAAGTTATGAATAAACTTTGTTTGCTCTCGGCGCACCTTATTCAGTTCACTTTTACTTACAATTTTATGATCAAAATTTATTTTTCGATCATACATAAAATCTCTGAGGGAATGAATATACTCGAATTTTTCTAAAATTGATTCATTTTCTTCCCAGCCTTTGAAATAAAATTTATCATCAATTTCTTGCTCTAACCAAACTACCTCAACGTTTAAATCTATTTCGTTAAGTTTTGCATAGTAGTAAGCGCAAGATAAGCCTCTGATTATATCGAAGTAACTGCCTGTATTAAAAATACTAAAGGAAGAGAGACTCATACCAATCTTTCATGGGAGCTATTTTTTGTTTCGCTAATTTAACTTGCTCATCTATATATTCCTTACTTTCAAATAACTTTAAATCAGGAAAATTTAATCTATGTCCATAAAACTCATGAATATCTTTTTTATTTGATACACTTATTTCAGGGACATTTAGGCCAATACTTAATCCATGAGCCATACCACAATATCCAAAACAAAACTCCGAAGTTGAAATATGATAAATTATTTCCCTAATAGGATTTCGATATTGTATTTCATAAACAGAAAAATATTTTTTTAGACAATCAATAATATAATTCCATTCGTCATAAGTGTAATTGTTTTTGTATGGATGCGTTTCGTCATGCCAAGTTTTATGACTTGCAGCGTCCATCATGCTATGCGTAAAAGTTGGTCGCCATAGCGTCACTTTATTTTTTACAGGTTTAAATTTATTTTTCAACGGCCAAGCCAAATAAACAGATGGCTTTTCGTCTGGATATTTAAATTGAACAACCTCCTTTGACACTTGACGGTCATTATTTTTAATTTCTGCATAGTATTCTGCATCATTAGTAAGTCTATGATAAATTTTTAAATTATTCGGCTTATATTGAAATAAAGAATGTACATAATTAAAAATTTCTATCTGAGATTCTTCGTCTTCAAAACTCAACATAAAGTTATTGTCGACGTCATGACCTGCAGTGCCTGTATTTGTAAGCCAAATAAAAGTTATTTCTAAATCAATATTATTAAAATTAGCAATATAATAGACGTAAGCCAAGTGAGCATACATCTGCCCATACCCAGCGGCCATAGTCATTACTATTTTATTTGAGTTTACGGTAATCATTTAAATCAAAATTTGTCCCATGCATTTTGTACAAGTCTCTGTTATGATTAGTGTAGACAAGCACTTCAGGGTCATCAATAAGAAAATCACAACCTTTACAAAAGTCAGGATAATTTCCTGTAGTATGTTGCTTCCTTAGCTGCTCGTATGCATGACCATACCAAATTTCTTCTGCTGTGTTATCTGACATGTGCCCAAGAATAGCATCATCATCTCTACCGAGAACTTGACAACAAGGATGAATAGCACCCCATTTCCCAGGAGCGCCACCTGCCCGTATAACAAGGTCTGGGGAGAAAGGTCTCCCGCATGTACGCACCTCGCCCGTGCGCCCGTGCATGGGCTCGTATACGCCTGACCAGTTGTGCATTTTCCAGATTTCAGTTTTAACTCCGGCGTTATCAACAATCTTGCGATATCGCTCTATTTCATAATCAACATTGTCGTTATCCATGACCAAGTGATAAGTAGCCACTACGCAATCTGATCCAGAATCTTCTACATATTTCTGCATGGCTTCAAGATTATTGATAACCTTGGTAAACTCTTTTGAGTTCATCCATGCCCAATATGTCTCTGGATTGTAGCCGATGATAGAGAAACGAAAGAAGTCAGCTCCAGCGTCCACAACTCGTTTCATGTAGTCGCCATGCATACGATTACCATTAGAAAACATAAACGCTTTTGCGCCATGTTTTTTAACGATTTTAACGTATTCATCAAGATTTGAATTGAGAGTTGGTTCGCCACTCCCCTCAAGGTTCACAACTCTCAATCCATGATTAACTAGCTGATCGATTGTTTCTTCAAACCTACCTAAAGAAAGTTTTTTCAGCCAGTTCTTACCCCTGCCCTCTGGCCTTGATTGAGGGCACATTTGACAGGAATAATTACAACCACCATTAATCTCAATTACAGCACGGTCAATATGCAATTTCTTTCGCCTCGTGTAAAATTTGATCAAAGTTATCTATTACATAATTTAATTCGGCATTTGTAACTACCTTTTCATTAAGTTGCCCAACAGGTTTGACCCAATCATTTTTATGAAGAGATATATGGGGATTACCTATACCAGTTGAAAAACTATGATACATGCCCCCATGTCCTATCGAAAATTCACAAGTCGCTAAATGATACATGACTTCTCGAATAGGAGTGCGATAAAACAATTCTACAACTTTATATTGGCTGGTCAAAAAATTATAAAACATGTTCCATTGAGATTCGGTAAACAAATGACTTTTTGCTATTCTTGGGATCATGGTAAAATCTAGATGTTTAGTCTTATTAGTAAGATGCCTTACTCGACTTACATCAAATTCATTCCATTTCCAAAAACAAACTTTTTTTGGCTGAACATTTAGTTTTCTTTTAAAGATAATATTATCAGGTTCCAAGAATGTATCTGCTAATTCTGTATACGCTTTAAAAGTTTCTTCAGTTACATACTTATGCTGTATTTTATTCGCTTGAATAATTGAAGAATTAATAAGATATTCGCATTTATCTTGTATCGTCTCATCATCATCTTGATGATAAAAACAGGCTGTTGGTGTATTTTGCCGCCATAACACATCAATAGTGCCATCAACATCTTTCAAAGGGTGATATTTTATATAATTACAAATCCTACCAACAGTGAAGTTGCCCATGATAAAATTATCATTGATCATCAATCTTTTTCTTTTTCAATTCAGCTAATTTAATTTGCTCGTTAAAATAAGATTTATTTAAAATTTTATTAATATCTGGACAATTTAACATGTGTTCAAAGGAATGGATATGGTTGTAGTAAATCATAAAATTTTTGTTTATGTATTTGCCATTGAGTTTATATTGAAGTAAATGGTCTTCTTCATGATGAAACAAAGAAATATGAGCATTACCTAATCTCGTTGTAAGACTATGATACATACCAGAGTAACCAATACTGAATTCACAGGTCGATAGGTGATACATAACCTCTCTGATTGGCATTCTATAAAATAACCTAACAACATAAAAATTATCAGATAAAAACTGTTCCAAACTATCCCATTCTGATTCAGAAAAAATATTTATTTTTTCAATTCTTTCGCCTTTTCTATCATAAATAAATTTTACTTTGTTGTTAAAATACCTAATTTTACTGTTATCGCTTTCATCCCAACGCCAAAAACAAACTTTTTTATTTTTTACATTTAATTTATTTTTAAAATACTTTATATGTTGTATATCTAAGGGATCATCATATTCAAGCGAAGATACATTCTTTTTCGCATATATAAAATTAGAATCAGTTTCGCTAATATAATGATGTTCTACATCAATTTTACAATTAAAATTTAATTGTTTTAGCAAAAACTCACATTTTTCCTGGGAAGTTTCTTCGTCGTCTTGATGATAATAAAATCGTTTAGGAGTATAGTCTGGCCAGTATAGATTAAACTTTAAATAATCTGGAGAGTCAAAAATGTAAGATTGGACAACATTCTCAATTACCCTTGAAACAAACTGTCCGACGCCATGCCCCCCAGCAATATCAACTTCCATTTAACTTTTTATATCTTTCAATTGTATTGAGTAACTGACCTGTCCAATTATCTCGATGCTCGATAAAAACTTGTGGTTCATTATGATCAACTGTCATAATCGTAACGAGTTGAGTAATAGGAATTTTTGTGCGCTCTTCCCACATAATTGCATATGCAGATTCTTGCATAAAGTAGTTATGAATTTTATCTTTTGTTTTATTTCGTCGAGAAGTTTTAAAGTCGATTATAGAAATTTGTCCATCAAATTCAGCCACGCAATCAACTCGACCAGCGACACCAAGATGATCACTATAAAGAGGTACTTCCTGCGCATAAATTTTTCCAATCCTACTATCAAAAATAGGTTTTAAATCCGAAAAAGAGTTTATGATATGCGGCATATATCCCTTTTTATAAGAGGGATCGTTATCTAAGTATTTCTCGATAATAGCATGAACATCTGTGCCACGACCAGCGGCTTGTGTTGAAACTTTATCAGCTTCTTCGTCGCCTACTCTCTTGCGCCATGCAGCAATAGATGCAGCGCTCAATATAGATAACACTGTAGTAATTGATGGATATGCTGCGCCGTCAGGCGTGATATACTTTCTACCTTCAGGCTTAGTTTCACAAACTAAGTCTTCATAACCCAAATCAATACCGATGTGTTCGAAGATACGGATATTTGTCATCATTTTAATCTTTAATCTGACAGGCAAACATCTTATACTTTTTCATATTTTCAGTATCAGCCATAACCCATTCTTCAAATACTTTAGCAGCAGATTCCCTGGTTCTACGCACTGTTGCTTTTGTCTTATCACCATCTTCTTTCAAGATGATGTACACAGTCTCAAGCATTATTATATCCTACTGTTTCTCTAACAATATCGTTATGGGAAAACTCTGCCCAATACACTTCAAAGGCAACACAATCTTCAAGACACTCAAACTGATGATAAACTCCTGGTTTTACTTTGGTCCATTGACCAGGACCAACAATTGTTTCATCGACGAGATCATAATCATTTTGCCAAACACGAATTAGTAAATATCCTGACTCAACAAAAAAGCCATTCCATTTGAACTCATGTTTATGTTTTGAACAAACTCCACCTTTTTTTGTTTCAATACGATGAAACTCTAAAGCGCCATTGGCTTCAATCAGTTCAGTTGAACCCCATACTTTGCCTGCAATCATGCCATAATCCTATACTGTAGGTCAATATTAAAATCATTATAGTCACAGAAATATTTTAAAACAAACTGCGCTAAACCTTCAAGACTATCTAGCTCAATGTTTAAATCCGGTTTTCCATTTTGTAAGTTTGCAACCCTTTTTCCTGCAAAATAAAAAACTAAAGAATGTTTAAATTTATCTATTTTCGATAAAAAGTCAACTTTGAATGACCAGAAGTCTTGTTTTTCATCTGTCCCTGAAAACTTAGAAGAAACTAAATCATACTCATCAGAAACTGACTGTTGTTTTTGTAAATACATCCAATAAACTGGATCTCCGAAGAATCCTTTTTTAAAAAATAAATCGTATTCATGACTTGGGATCGCATCATCAAAAATCGTATCGCTTTTATCGAAATCAATTATCACCGCAGATATATTGATTTCTTTACATATTCTGTTCAATGCATACTTTTGATGTCCCGGAGAAACAATATACCTTTCTTTTGATTTAATAATTGTTATCGGCGAAGAAAAATCGAATCCTTGATTAAACAAGGCATAAATGCTCGAAGCTCGACCCAAAAGATCGACTGTATTTCTCAGCAATAACGGAGGATTATCGCAAATCCATTGTTTGTCGAGAGTTTTTATTTCCCATAATTTGACAAAGTTCTGTATTTCAGTAAAGGCATCTGCATGATAATGATGAAGAAGATCTTCAGAAGGGCCATATTTTTCTTCACATAAATTATAAAATATGGCTTCATAATGATCAAAGCTCACTTACAGTAAACCTTCTTTTAATTTTAAAGTCTTCGATGCCACAGTAACGCCAAAGCATGTGCTGACAAACGCCATACACATCCTCAACTAAAACCTTAACTTTATTTTTCGCATCCTTGTTAGGCATAAAGAACAAGTAATTATTTTTATTATAATAATATACTTCTTCATCAAACGAAAGAAAATGAACCACAAATTCCATTACATGTTCCATATGTTCTTCTAAAACATGTTCTCTTTGATTGTCATGAGAAGTTTCTATGGCCATATGAATTTGTTGTACACCATCAAAACTTCTCATCTTAGGATTGACGATTAATCCTTGACTTCTGAAATCAATATTAAAATCAATATTTGGTATGTCTTTTTTAATTTCATTAGCGGCAGCAAGCCCTAAACTGTAAACATATGCTGCTAAAGGAGTTCCTACTAATTTTGAATAGTAAAACCTTTGCTGACCAATAATGATTAGATATTGCTTTTTAATTGCGTCATATAAAATTGTCGCCGGATCGTTAAATCTACCGCTTTTTTCTACAGCTTGATGTAACGCATAGAGAGTCGCCGCTTTACGAATGGCATAAGTAGCAAACGTAAAAGAATCGGAAGAATTTAAAATTTTAAACTCAAAGGCGTTTTCCATAGTGGAATCGTTGCGTGTCAATAAATCTGATGGATATTCTTTACAATAACCAATCACATAATTGTAAATGTCTGAATTAGCGTCAGAGTTTTTCTCAGCAGAAATTCTCACTGGCAAATTATTTTTTTCATCAAGTAATTCATAATGTACATTTTGGGCATAATTATCATTATTAAAAACGTGTTCATTGTAGAACTTATTTACGATTGAACGATAATCAACATCATCAACATATTCATGATGGCCCTTTTCAAGAGCCGGACCCCAGATAGTGGAATGAGGTTTCATTTTTAAATTCTTTGACCTTAAAATAATAATCTAAAACAAACTGCATTATACCAAGCCACATATTGAAGCGATTACTTAAATTTATAACTTTACAAACTGAAGAGCGGCTCGGGGTTTCAAAAATAAGTTCCCCTTCCATGTAAAACATAAATTTCGGTTCATCTTTCAAATATTCAATAAATTCTAAAATTTGTGAAAGATATTCTTGGTTAAAATTTTTATCGACATTGGAAAGTTTAGGATCGAATCTATAGTAATCTCCGACTTGTTCATAATCAACGCACCAATCATGTGCAGGCTTCATATTTTCTAAAGGCGGAATAAAACTACCCGTATCATAAAAAATATTTGCTGAGATTTTTACATCTTCGATACATTCAAATAACATGCAACGATGAGCGCCAGCGATAATTTCATATTGTTCCCAACCATCAAAATATAAAAAAACTGGATTCTCGAATCGTTTATTTTTAAAATAGTTTTCGCATACGACATAAGTCGTAGCTAATCTCCTCATGTATGTCATATACGGCGAACGGTAGTCTTTAGGATAATTACTAGGGTTATCCCAAAATAATTTAATATCCTGTGGTAAGGAATCTACAGACCCTACAGTAAAGCTTCTACCCGCTTCCCTTAGATCCCATTGTTTTGCTTTGTCATCATAAGCTTCTAATAATGGCGCAAACTCTTCATCTAAGGAATCACGGATAAGCTTCCAAAAAGGAACGCCATTAATATTATCAGGATTCATAGGAACCATAATTAAATTATCTTTCAATCCAACCTAATTCTTCATCTGCTTCATCATTTAAAACAGGATCGTCATCATAATATTCTATTTTTTTATATTTAACAAAAGCTTTTTCTTCTTCGCTCTCGTTTACGAATTTATTTTTTTTATAATTTTCTCTTTGAGATAGTTTTTTGTTTCTATTATTTTTTTTGTTTCTCGGGTCAAAACGAGCAAACTTCGCCATTATCGAATCTCCAACATTTCTTTAGTCATAATATAATCTCTTACAAATCCAGATCGAACAATATCTTGCCAACCAAACTCTACAATTTCAAAATCTTTCATATGATCTACAATATTCATAAAGGTTAATACTCCATTTTTTTCTTTCTCTTTTTCAAAATCTGACTGGTAATAATCCCCAGCAGCAATAAGTCGGCAATCTCTTCCGACCCTAGTTATAACAGAATCAAGTTCATGAAAGTTTAGATTCTGCATTTCATCAATAACAATAACGCTGTTATTAAATGTTGTCCCACGAATGTATGATGTAGTTTCAAAAGAGACTACTCCTGTGGTTTTTAGTTTGTGCCAAGCATCACCAACACCAAAAAGCTCGCTGCAGATTGATCTATATGGTAAAGTGAAGACCGCTTCTTTTTCTTCTTTAGTTCCGGGCTGGAAACCTTGCTCTCTGGTAGCTACAGCTGACCGAATAATAACAAGATTATCGTAAGGAGTATCTTTATCCAAGACTTCTTCAAGTCCGAGGTATACAGCTAGAAAAGTTTTCCCAGTGCCAGCGGAACCAGAAAGAACAAGGTGATTACCTTCTTCAAAATATTTAAACGCCTTTTCTTGATTCTTTGTAGCAGGTTCTATTTCTGGTAAATCGTCTAGATGAAATTTCATTGAATTTAACTTTTTAATTTGTTGTTTACTGGCCACTATTATGAAACTCTTTTTAAATTAATACTGAAATTAAATTTATTATGCACTTCAATTGTTAGGTCATGTTCAGCGATAAATTCATAAGCAGCTGTTTTTACTTCTGGCTGATGAAAATCGTCACCAAATATGATACCATCTTCTTTCATTACATTTAGCGAGTTTTCTAAATCACTTTTTACCCCTGTATATGTATGATCTCCATCAATATAAATCCAATCTAATTTTTCGCCTGTAAAAGAATAAAACCAATCGACTGAACATTGCCTAAAAATTTCAGCTTCTGGGTATTCTTTCATTTCTTCAGCAAGATTTAAGTAGATAGAATCATAAAGTTTTTGAAAATCTGCGGGGTTATTTGAGCCAACTGTTTTCGCATATTTGCTAATATAATCCAGCTCAGGAGATAATAAGAACGCTTCTATGCTCCAAGGATCAACTAAGTACAGTTTTTTCAGATTCTTCTTTAAAAATTTTTTTGAACTATATCCTTTCCAAACACCTATCTCAGCGCCAATTGTGTTTGGTAAAATAAAAGGTAAAATATTGTCAGCATTATCACTAAAAGGTTTATGCATCATAATTAAAATTATAAATTAATTTTAGAATTTTTACCTGAGGCAGCTTTTACTTTTTTTAATACGTCTTGCCAGCCCGAACCTGCCATCCTTTGTGCAGTCATTCGACCGGAAACAGTTGCCGGCATTTTAAAGACCTGTGTAAACTCTGGATTGCCTTGCAAGAATTCTTTAAAGTCTTCATAAGGCATATTTACTTCTACATACTCTTCTGTAGAATTATTGCGAACAGTATAGACTGGCATCATTCAACCTCTGGAAATAAACACTTTTCAACAAAACGTTCTGCCTGTTTATCAGACAGACCAAGAGAAGATTCTAAAGACTTTGTTACATGGGGATTTTGCTTCTGCCAGAAACAGTATTTATTCTGTTCATCTTTGCTAGAGCTAACTGTGTTATTATACTTACCAACATGATTGATATAGTAGGACACACCTTCCTCTACCATATCAAAGATTTGACCACACTCTGCCTCTTCTTTGACGTTACCAGCAGCAACAATATGACTAGAAAAAATGTTAGTTGCCCACTCAGGTAAAACTCTGGTCTTGGCCCAACTCAAATTACCAGTAGCGTTAGCAAACCAATTGACCATAGCGTGATTAGCATCAACAGTAGGAGAAAAATCATAGAAGCATCCAGTGATTTTCTTTTGCCCTGCTACCACGTCAAATCCCCAAATAGGAGCGTCACTATGAAAGTGAGGGAAGATGCAACAGTGAATAATGCCAAGTCTAACTACACCATCATTTCCCTTCACTTCAATATGCTCTAGGTGCGCACGTCTGTAGTCTTCAGACTGCCAGACAAGGTTATCCCACCCTTCAAAATCAAACTCTGCCATATCAGGTTCATCTACAAGGTCACCAGTAGAATTAAAGTGGTCACTCAGAAGATTCTGAATATCTCTTAAATTTTCGATAATCATTCTTCTAATTCATCCAGCTCAAGAAAGATTTTATTGGCCCAATCAAAAGCTACCATAGCTTCAGCAGCCATATCATTATTTAGTTTTTCTCTTAATAATTGCTTTAATGCATTAACATCTTCATCAAATTCATAAAACCTAACTGGGTAATTATCTTTCAGCCGTTTTGAAATAATTTGTCCGCCGGATAAATCGCCCATATGCCGTACATAAATGTGAGCTAATATTTTTTCTGGATCGTCAATTGATTTAAGGTAGTCAATATATTCCATCGTCGATTTTAATTTATGTTCGCTTTTTGCACCCATGCTTCGAATGTCTGAAAAAATAAAAGAAGAACGACAAATATCTTCTAATCCATTCAGAACGCCAAGCTCATGACCTCTTGTCTCTAAACGAGCGTATACCAGCCACATATTGTAAAGATAACAAGCATATTCGGCGGCGCTAACTTTTCCTGAAACAAGCTTTTTGGCAAAGTTTGAACGTTCAGCATTCTTATGATGCTCCATTGTCAATTCACGTAGTTTAAGCATAATTAACCCTTAAAAAAGTGGTGCCGCCACCAAGGTTCGAACTCGGGACCTGATGCTTACAAGGCAACTGCTCTACCAACTGAGCTATAGCGGCCAACTCTATTTATGCGAACTGTAAATCGACTTCTACAGTTTCAAAATTATTAGCACCATCAACGTAAGGCAACTCTACATTATCATAATTATCTTGAATCATTGTCGATGCATCACCATTAATTTCAACTAATCCAACATCATTCCAAACAGAAACCCTTACAGTAAAATCTCCAGTGAAGATATTTGGGTCATCGTCATAAACCCAATCCATGACAGCTTCTAAAGTATCATCAAGGTCTACGCTATCTTCGTCCTCAACCAAATATTTAATTGATGCTTGCGGTTCACTGAACCATTCTTCGTCTGTATAATATGATAGAACAGGAACTTCGCTTTCTGTAGTATCTCGTTCTGAACCCCAGAATTGCTGATATGCAATAATTCCACCAATTACAAGAGTAGCTGTAAACGCTACTGCACCTAATCCTAAAAATAACATAAATATTTCCTAAAATGGCCCACCCGCTAGGATTCGAACCTAGAACCTACCGCTTAGAAGGCGGTTGCTCTATCCAGTTGAGCTACGGGTGGGTAATGTTTATTGACCAGACAGCATAGTGATAATTACCATAACTGCCACAAGATCACCGATACGATACTTTTTGTCAACAACAGCACTACCATACTGCCCTTGCCACTGATAGTAAATAGTATAATTATCTACTACCGACTCAACTCTCTCAAAATATTGAGTTGAGCATTTAGTTTGCTTTTCATAACCAATAATCTCTGTGCGATCAGCACGACCTGCTTCTGCTGCAACTACACCACCGACAACTGCACCTGCTGCTGCACCTTCATCTTTGT
>Ga0099849_1000606_pt1 | contig 16454 bp, 17 predicted proteins | sample CB_VirMetaG_4_FD_78177 | JGI IMG/M metagenome (GOLD analysis project Ga0099849, IMG submission 78177) | Freshwater to marine saline gradient viral communities from Chesapeake Bay - CB_1508_1M Viral MetaG | ecosystem: Environmental > Aquatic > Marine > Coastal | place: USA: Chesapeake Bay... | reverse complement strand
TACACCAAATTCAAGTAATGCTTATACTTACATGGATTATATTATGAAAAGTAATGTATCATTTTTTTATGGAAAATTAAAAAGCTACTCCCAATACTATTCAGTTAAGTCCCAATCACAAATAACTGATATTGTAAATGGTAAAGATGACATTAATAATTTATGCTTTAGGTATGTATTAGAAGAAGGTAGTGGTAGCAAAGTATACCCACAATATTTATCACCATTAGTTAGTGTAGATGATAAACATTTTTTTGTATTAGATATTAACACTTCTGATATAACTTCAAATAGAATCATAGATAATGATGCTCCATTGTTGCCTAATAGTGGTGATGTTGTTGGGTTTAGTGATGTAGATTATGGTTATTTTAATCAAAATGCAAATAATGTTGCGTCTGCTGATGTTTCAGATTTAGAAATTGACGACTTTGTTCTGTGTTTTTATTTTAGAAAAGATGGCAGTGATGGAGTTACGCAGGGTATATGTGGTATTCAAGCACAAACCAGAGCAACTTTAGGACAGTCAGGGTATTTTATTCAAACCAATACAAGTAATAGTTTAGTTATAGTGTTTAGAAAAATTGGGGGTGGAACTGAAACTATACCAATAGGAACGGTGCTTCAATCTAAGAAATGGAATCATGTGGTTATTTACAAGAATGGCACAGACCTTAACTATTCCTTAAATGGAGTTAGTGGAAATCCAACACTTACCTTCAGTGAGATAGATTGGACTAGTACAAGTAAATTAACATCATTTGGTGGGTATGCAACTAACACTTTTTCATTTACGGAAGGACAAGTGTCAGTTACACAATTTCAATTAGGTGAATATAGTACTGCAAATGTTAATGCTGCTTTGGCACAAGAAACTTTACCTAGTCTTATAGCAGATATTCCGTTTAGTGATGGTAGCGGAACTACACTAACTAATAATGAAGGAACTAATCTTGCTATTACAGTTGACGATATTGAAGATTTTTGGAAAAAGCAGTACAGCCCTAGTAATGGAGTGACAGATGTAATATTTAACAGACCTTTAACCCACACAGGCAGAAAAGACTTTCCTTTAACTCCTTATCAAGAACCTGCTTATAAAGGAACTTCTACTGATTACGCTACTATGTCTCAATATGAGTTCTTAGCCGAAGAAGAGTATATTATAGAGTGGCTACAACTTAATTATACTAATGCGTCTACGGGGACAATTCTTGGAAACCAAGCTAGTGATAACTTTATAATTGGATTAAACTCAAACAGTTGGTATGTAAGATTAAATGATACACCATATCAGGTGGATACTACTCTTGACTTATCAGATGTATCTAACTTTAGGGTTAAATATAAACTCCATAACTTCACAGGAACTAGTTCATCAATTACGGCATTTGATATTGAAGCTTACATTTACGACTTAGACGGTAATGAACTAGCTTCAGACACTTCTTCAGGAGAGTTATGTGGTGGTACAATCATCAATATGATGTTTGCTAGTAACACAACCACACCTACTAGATTCATAACAGGTAATATCCCTTGGATTAAATTTTATGTTGATGATGTATTAACCAATCATTGGGAATACTTAGGTAATAATAGCTTAATTATCTGGGATAGAGTTGGTGGAAACCATGCTACTATAACTACAAGTAATATAACCGCAAATCAAGGCACACAAGATGTTTACAGCAGTAGATTGAAAGATGGTTACAGTCAAACACCTACTCTTAAAGATTCTAACGTATGGTCATCTAATGGAATACTACTAGGTAACCGAGGACATGATTTGAATGGTGAAATTTGGTACTTCGACCAAAACAATGCTGGCTCGGGGTTTGCTAATTGGAATGTTACTTATGAAAACAATTACTTAAATCTAGCACCTGACCATGTAACAACTGCTATTGAAATATTTTATTTATTTCTGCAAGGTTTCGCACAAAGTAAATATTTCATAGTTGGAGTAAGATATAAAGTTACTGTTACTATTTATATGCCACCTAGCAATAATTGGGATAGAGCTTATTTTGACATTGATGCTGATTGGTCTGATTATTATAGAGCAACTACTTACTTTTTCCCAAACTCAAACGAACAAACAATGGAAATTGAGTTTGTCCCAGGAAATAGTAATATTCCACAAAACGATGTGCAGATAAGAGTAAGATGTCAAAGCGGTTATGACCCTAATGTTGACCTTCCAATGGAGATAAGAAATTGGAAATTAGAGATAATGAACGAAGATATCCCTGCCAACCTACTCAACAACGGTTTAGATATATTCGGTAACACTCTTACACACCCAGCAGGTACTTACCTACATTCTGATATAAAACTCACAAGCCCTGTATTTAGAACGCTAGATACAGCTTTAGAATCAAACGAAGAACTTTATAGAGATACAACAGATGCTAACGGAAATGCTGTAAAAGATAGGTTGCTGATTCCTGTTAGTTATGGTAAGAGCGATAAAGGGTTTCCTGCTTATAAAGGCAATGGAGTTGATGAAATTATTGATTTAGATACTCAAGTAGTTCATAGCGCAGGTAACAGCTACAAAATTAGAGCTTTAATTATAGATTATGAAACTGTAGGAGGTGGTTATGCTACAATAATGGGTGCAAATGGTAGCGATGATTTTCGTTTAGTACTTTATGGAGACGATAAGTTACACATTAGATTAGGTGGTAGTAGTTATACAGAAACAACAACGCTTAGTTTTTCTACATTAAGTGAAAATGGGTTTATATACGAATTTTACTTTAACCATCAAGTTTTAAACTCACCAACAGATGCTTATGTAAGATTATATGATTTAAATGGAAATGTGTTATGGGATTGGCAGATTGGTAATATTGCTGCTAGTAACTTAGACCAACCTACAGCATTAGGTTCTACATTATGTGGGGCAAGAAATTCTACTAATAACATCGTACATGAGTTAAAAGCAACTGTACCTTGGATTCAACATTATACTAATAATACCCTAACCCATTGGTGGCAATACACAGGCAACAACTCATTTTTAGTTCAAGAAGTTGTAGGAGACAATCATGGTACAATTACAACAGCTAACATAGTTAATAATCAAGGAGAGCAAAATGTGTTTAATGCGTTGGTGGATGGGTTTAGTTTAGGTGTAGATGCTACTTATCCAACTGTAAAATTACTACCCCAATACCCATACAACGGTTTAGATATATTTGATAATACCCTAACCACACCACGTAGTAAAGAAAGAACAAAATCTCTAAAATACACAGATAATGACTAAATACGCAAAAATACTAGATAGCACTTGGTGGGAAGAAGATGTTCCTGTTGGGTTCAAAGACAGAAGTGTTTTAGACTATACAGTAGATGAAGAAAACCCTACTGAGACTGTCCTAAAATGGAAAGAGTATCTAACTCACAATAACCATCAATGGAAGGTTGTTATTTACGCTGGAGTAGATTTAGATATTTTCATAGGTGAATATGCTATATTCTCTAGAAATGGGTATCCAATATCTGTGCCTAAAGATTATACCAATTCTAAAATTTCTTTGATTGATGAAGCTGAATATAAAACAGCTCAAAACAAATCAGGCAAAGACTATTACTTGCTTTACGATTATGCGTCTGATAGATTTGCAAGAGATATAGAAGAAAAGCCTTTAGATATTGATTTTAAAAGAAATCTTATAAAAACACTTTACCCAAGCACAACAGATAGTATCACAACTTATTATGGAGATGAAGCTCAAACAATTAAAGTTGTTGAAGAACATGACTACAGTTCTTATTCTGAAATTTATTGGTATAAAATAAGTGGAAAAGACATTATTCCTAAAACATATAAAAAGAGTAAATAAATGTCACTTGTACAAGACTTAATTACAAAGTTTGAACCTGCTTTTTCAGGACTTATAGGAGGAGCTGTAAGAGTGTTTTTAGGCAAAGAAAAATCATTTTGGAAAGCAATGGTAGTTATGTTTACATCAGCATCATGTGCTCATTTTCTTACGCCATTAATAGCCGTGTTAACTAAACAGTGGCTTGATATTGATGCACAAGCAAGTCTTGGTTTTGTTGTTGGTTATTCAGCAATGTTGCTATTAAATCGAATTGAAGATATAGTCTCGTTAACTTCGTTTGGTAAAATATTTAAGCAAAAGCCATGATTAATTTAATTACACTAATACTCCATTTTGCGGTTGGTTTTATTCTTTTAAAATTAGCTACTAAAGATTTAGGGGTTGTCCATAAATGCACATTATTTATAATGATTAGAGTATCAGCTGCACTTTGGTGGCTATTTAAACTTTGGCATATAAAAAATATTGAAGATGAAGACATAGATCTTATGATCGCTCAATTAGCGTTGTTTGTTCTTTTGTTTTTGCTATCTTCACGTTGTAAAAATTTAATTAAACTGATAAGTTAATGGCAAGAAAAATCAACAAACTCGTAGTTCACTGCTCAGCAAGTTATCAAAATGTTGATGTAGAAGATATTAAGCGTTGGCACATTGACAGAGGTTGGCGAACAGTCGGATATCACTGGGTAATTACCGCAGATGGTCAAATGCAACAAGGTAGACCAGAATATCAGATGGGTGCTCATGTTGCAGGTCATAATAAAGATTCAATTGCAATTTGTTGGGTAGGCGGATATAACGGTGAAGACAACCGTACAGATGCGCAGAAGCTTGCGTTAAGAGCGTTAATCACATCTTTGGTCGCTAAGTACGACATTTCAGATGAAAACATATTAGGGCATAGAGATTTAAGCCCAGACGTAGATGGCGATGGTAAAGTCGAGCGTCACGAGTGGTTAAAAACGTGTCCAAACTTTGACGTAAAAGAATGGTATTTTCATGAGCGTGGTTAGTAAAATATTAGGGAAATTTATTGGTGAAGCTGGTGCTAATTTGACGGGAGAGATATTCGATGGCATATCTAAGCTAGATAACTCTACAGAAAAGATGGAACTCCAGTTCAAGTTCAAAGAACTTCTCACCCAAGTTCAAGGTAAGATGCTTGATTTTGAAGCTAAAACATTGTCGTTACAAGCTGGGGTTATAAAGGCTGAAGCCAAGGGAAATCTTTTACAAAGAACGTGGAGACCTATATTAATGCTTACGTTTGGGTTTGTTATTGTTAGCCGATGGTTTGGATTTACGGTAGATGTGCCATTAGAGTCGGAACTAAGGATGTGGAATATCATTGAGTTAGGATTAGGAGGCTACGTTATTGGACGAAGTGCGGAAAAAATTGTATCAAACATTGATTTAACAACCATACTAAAGAAAAAAGAAAAATGAAAAACATTAACCCGCTTTCTCCACAATTCGGAGTGGCAGTATTACTGTTAGTAATCACCGTAGGATTGTTTTTAGCTAATCAAGTTAGAGAAGCTTCTGTCCTTTTTGTAGCAAGTAGCCTTTGGATAGGTTACATTATCTTCATGGCAATGAGACAAAACAACAAAAATGGAGATAATACTAAATCTTCTTGATGTAGATGCTGTAACAAAGCTTTTACTTTTAACGTATTGGCTTGGTAAAGCGCTACAAGACGCTTCTTTAAGTACAGGCATAGGATTCAATCCTGACGCTAAATACAAAAGCCCTAAGAGCGATGTACACGATTTACCTTTATGGTATTATGCGTATCACGATATTAATTCGCTAAACCACGTAGAAAAGTTTCCTTTATCAGCCACGTTCTTAGTGATGTTTACTGACTTTTGGCATTTCTGCGGGTTTATTAGGCACTTGTGTGTAAGTACTATGGTTTGGATGTTTACTGACCTACACTGGAGCTATATCATTTGGTTTTACATCATAGGTCTTATCGTATTTAAAATAGTCTACGTAGGCTTTAGAAAAATATCTAAGATTTAATTATTATGTTTGTGTTCAATAAAATTGAATGCAATTATGGATCAAACCAAACAAGAACCTAAAAAGCTTGATGCTGTTTCTTTTAAAAAAATAAAAGACATCACTATAAAGCTAACCCAAAACAAAATCAGACTCGCTGATTTAGAAGTTGCTAAACTTGATGTTATTGGGGTTCTCGACCAAATAAACAACGAGATAGACAGGTTTCAAGCAAAATTCAGAAAAAAGCACGGTGATAACGCTCGTTTCGATTTGAATACGGGTAACATATACTACGTGATGCCACCGAAAGGAGATTTAGACAGAGATGATAAGAAAGATATCGATAGGTCCTGATTACAGGAACTCTATGACATATAAGGTCAATCAAAGATTAAGAAGCTTTGATGAAGATGAGAAAGATTTGTACATCCACTCTTTTGTAGAAAATGGAGATGATATTCAAATTAAAACAGCTAACGATAAGTTAGAAATCTTTGTTTGGAAAGAAGTTCCTAAATGGATGTGCGTTAGAGAACATAGTAAGCCATGAAGTCACCAAGAGACTTTTTAGTAGAGCCATTAGGTGGTGATAGGTATAATAATACTTCCACCGTTAATGGCAACACGTTTACAGTAAACACATACGAAGAGAATCACAAAGCTTCCAATAGACAGGCGGTTGTTATAGAGACTCCTGCTCATTACGAAGGTCCCATAAAAAAGGGTGACATTCTATTGGTTCACCATAACGTATTCAAGTTTTACAACGATATGCGTGGTAACAAAAGGAGTGGTAAAAGCTTTTTTAGAGATGGGCAGTATTTAGTGGATTACGAGCAGTTCTTTATGTATAAGAACGAAAATGGTTGGAATCCATATGACCGGTACTGTTTCGTAAAGCCTATTGAGAATGATGGTTCTATACCGTATTTTACAGGAGAGTATCTCCCATTACAGGGGACGATGATGTACCCAAATGAATACTTACTCAGTAAAGATGTCAAGAAAAATGACAGAGTTTTGTTTCAACCTGACAGTGAGTATGAGTTTGATGTGGATGGAGAATTGATGTACAGAATTTATGATCACAGAATAGTTGCTGTATTATGAGTGATGCGATAGCTTATAAAAAGAAGATAATAGCAGCAGGATACCAAGCTGTAGACCAACTTATCAAAGTAGCGAAAGAAAAGATAATTCTTCAGCCAAAAATATCTGAATCAGATGATTCTAAAGATGATGGTAAATTGGCTGCTGACAGGATGAAATCTGCAGCTCAAGCTAAAAAAATAGCTGTTTTTGAAGCTTTAGAAATTATTGATAAATTAGAAGAAGTAAAAACGACTCTTGGAGAAATGGAGTCGGGAATAAAAGTGAAGAGTGGGAATTACGCAGAAAGAAGAGCTAATAAAGCTTCGTGAGATTAATGTTCCTACGAAGGTTTATAATCAAAAAAACAAAGAGAAATCCTGGAGATATGGATATCAAAGGGATTATGACTTTGTTGTAATATCCCGTACAGGGCAGATAGGGGATTTAGTAGAAATACAGGGCGTTAAGATAGCGCTACCACCTGTACCCGAAGAAATTTATGCAAGACACGAAGACCCTAAAGAACAGTATTGGGAGAGAGTGCCTGTGCCTGATCCTATTAGAAAAATCAAATCATCAGACCAATTTGATAAACAGCCTAATGTTTTTAAGCTGCGTTGGGACGCATACATAGATAGAGAGTTTGACCGAAGAGAAGAAGGTTTTTGGTTCATGAACAATGGAGAGCCTACTTACATCACAGGATCTCATTATATGTATTTACAGTGGTCTAAGATTGATGTTGGATATCCCGAATTCAGATACGCTAACAGAGTGTTGTTTTATTTTTGGGAAGCTTGTAAAGCTGACTCAAGAAGCTTCGGTATGTGCTACGTTAAGAACAGGCGTTCGGGAGCTTCGTTTATGGCATCTAGCGAATGTATAAACATTGGTAGTATATCTACAGAATCAATGATAGGTATAGTATCCAAAACAGGTTCGGATGCCAAGTCAATGTTTGTTAAAAAGGTAGTGCCAATTAACATAAACTACCCATTTTTTTTCAAACCAATCATGTCGGGTGTTCAAAAACCAAAGACAGAGATTTCTTATCAAGTTCCTTCCACACGTATCACCAGGAAGAACATGACAAGCCATAGCGAAGAAGAAGATGAAGGCTTAAACACTATTATAACATGGACTAATACAGACGATAACGCATTTGATGGTGAGAAGCTAATTCTACTTATAGAAGATGAAGCAGGTAAACACACCAAGCCAAACAACATATTAAATGGATGGCAGGTAGCTAAAACAACCTTAGTACTTGGGTCTAAAATAGTCGGAAAAGCGTTTATGTGTTCCACAGTTAACGCTTTAAGCAAGGGTGGTGAAGAGTTTAAAAAAATATACGAAGACTCAAAATCAGGCGAAAGGACAAAGAACAATAGGACAAAAAGTGGGCTTTACGGGTTGTTTATCCCTATGGAGTACAACATGGAAGGTTTCTTGGATAAATATGGTTGGCCTGTTCTTCATACGCCCGAAGAAGAAGTTGAAGGTATTGATGGTGAGATAATAGAGCAAGGAGCTATAGATTGGTGGGAAGGTGAAGTTGAAGCAAGGAAATCTAAGCCAGACATTTTAAACGAATTCTACCGTCAGTTCCCGAGAACAGAGTCTCACGCATTTAGAGATGAATCAAAAGAATCTCTCTTCAACTTGACTAAGATTTATGATCAGATTGATTTCAACGATGCGAGTTTAGCAGACCTACATACCGCGCGTGGTAATTTCGCTTGGAAGAATGGGGTTAAAGATACCGTGCCTGAATGGAGACCTAACCCTAAAGGTAGGTTTTTGATATCCGGATGGATTCCAAGCGTAGAAAGGCAAGGCGCTTACGAGTTAAGAAATGGAATTAAATACCCTGTAAATGAACACATGGGGTCTTTTGGATGTGACCCATACGATATATCAGGAGTTGTTGATGGTCGTGGGTCAAAAGGCTCTTTGCATGGACTTACTAAATTCCATATGGATCAAGGTCCTGTTAATGAATTCTTTTTAGAATATATCTCAAGACCACCAACAGCCGAGATATTTTTTGAAGATGTTTTGTTAGCTATACTTTTTTACAGTATGCCTATTCTCGCTGAGAACAACAAACCAAGATTACTATACCATCTAAAGAACAGGGGGTATCGTGGGTTCTCTATGAATCGACCTGATAAGTCATGGGCGAAGCTCTCTAAAACCGAAAAAGAGCTTGGTGGTATGCCTAACAGTTCAACAGACATAAAACAAGCTCATGCAGCAGCTATAGAGTCTTATATCGATAAATACATAGGGTATGGAGATGAAAATAACGGAAGACCTGAAGATGAGTGCGGAACAATGCTTTTCAATAGAACTTTAACGGATTGGTCTAAATTCGATATTAACAACAGGACGATGCACGATGCATCCATAAGTTCAGGGTTAGCTATTATGGCAAATCAAAGACATATGTATACGCCAAAAAAAGTACAAACCGAAATAAATGTTAATTTCGCAAGGTATGATAATTCTCGTATAGAAAGTGCTTTGAATAGAAAATGATAAAAGGCTCGAAATTTGACATAAAAGCTGCCACGTTCCCTGATCAGTTTGTATCTAAGAATGAAAGAGATAGCTTAGAATTTGGACTTCAAGTAGGTCAAAGTATTCAATACGAATGGTTTAGAGCTGATAAAGGCACTCGGTCAAGGTTTTATAACAGATGGGGTTATTTCCACGAGAACAGATTATACTCAAGGGGTGAGCAGCCTGAGAGTAAATACAAGAAGGAAATAGCTGTAAATGGTGACCTTTCTTGGATTAACATTGATTGGAGAATCATAAAAGTTGTCCCGAAGTTTGTGGATATCGTTGTAAACGGTATGATGGACAGGCTGATGAAACCTAAGGCTACCGGTCAAGATGCTAAGTCACAGAAAAAACGTAAAGACTTCCAAGACCTTGTAGAAGGTGAGATGGTGTCCAGGGATTTTTTGGAGAATATCCAAGAAAAAGCAGGGGTTAACCCGTTTGTGTTAGACCAAGAAGAAATACCAAGGAACGAAGAAGAGCTTTCTATATATCTTGAAATGAACTATAAGATGGCTGAAGAGATAGCTGAAGAAACAGCTATTAGGTCAATTCTTAAAGAGAACGAGTATCAAGAAACACTTAGAAGAGTTTATCGAGATTTAGTAGACGTAGGAATAGGTATTGTTAAACATAACTTTTGGCCAGGCTTCGGTGTGAAAACTGAATATGTAGACCCTGCAAATGTGGTGTATAGCTACACCGAAAGACCTGATATGAAAGATTGTTTCTATTGGGGTGAAGTTAAGACCATACCACTTGTTGATATTACGGAGATTGACCCAAACATCACACCTAATGAGCTTGAAGAAATTAGCAGTTATTCTCAGTCTTGGTGGGATTACAATCAGTTGTCTAATTACTACGAAGACAGCTTATTTAGCAAAGACACAGCGACATTACTCTACTTCAATTACAAAACATACAAGAAGGACGTATATAAGGTAAAGAAGGCATCTACAGGTAATGATAGAGCTATACCTAAGGATGAGACGTTCAACCCACCTGGCGAAATGATGGATGAACGAGATTTCGACAAGGTTGAGAAAATGATGGAGACTTGGTACGAAGGAGTTATGGTTCTTGGTACTAACATCATTTTGAGATGGGAAGAGATGAAGAATATGGTTAGACCCGAATCAATGTCTCAACACGCAACGTCATCCTACATAGGGTACGTACCAAATATATACAAAGGTGAGCCTGATCCTTTAGTGGGCAGAATGAAAACATCAGCAGACAACTGCCAAATAGCTCACTTAAAACTCCAACAGATAGCAGCTCGAGTTGTACCAGATGGTATCTACATCGACGCTGACGGTCTTAACGAGATTAACTTAGGAGACGGGAAAGCGTATAATCCTGCCGAAGCGGTTAATATGTACTTCCAAACAGGTTCTGTTGTCGGTAGAAGTTTTACGAGAGACGGTGAATTTAATCACGCAAAAGTTCCTGTACAGCAACTTAACTCATCAGCAGGTATTAATAAGATAGAGACCATGATTGGGTTGTTCAACCATTATCTTGAGCAAATAAGGCTAACTACAGGCTTAAACGAAGCAAGAGACGGGTCAGACCCAGACCCAAGAGCCTTAGTTGGGGTTCAAAAACTTGCTGCTTTAAATTCAAATACTGCTACCCGACATATCTTAGATGCGGGTATTTTTATAACTGAGAGACTGTGTAAAGCAATCAGTCTGAGAATAGCTGATATACTTGAGTACGCTCCTTTCAGAGATGCATTTATCAACAGGATTGGTGCTGAGAACGTGTCTTTACTTGAACCTATGTCAAACCTTAATCTCTATGATTTTGGTATAAACATAGAAGTGAGTCCTGACATAGAAGAGCAGAATAATCTTAAAGAAAGAATTAGAATAGCTCTTGAAAAAGGAGATATAAATCTTGAAGATTCTATTGAAGTAGAGAACATAGAAAACATAAAACTTGCTACTCAGCTTCTCAAGATGAAGCGTATACGTAAGCAGGAGCATGAAGATAAGATGGCAATGCAGCAGCAAGAGATGCAGATGCAAACACAAATGCAGTCTCAACAAATGGCAGCTCAAGCGTCATTGCAGAAAATCGAAGCAGAGTCTAACAGTAAAATCAAGGTTAAACAAGCAGAAACAGCTTTTGAGATTGAAAAGCTTAGAGCTGAAGCGGAGCTTAAGAGTGGCTTGATGGAAGAAGAATTCTTGTATAATCTCAAGTTAAATGGTCTCCAAGTGGATGGTCAAATGAAAAGAGAGAAGTACAAAGAAGATGAAAAAGCGAGAAGAATAGACAGGCAAAGCTCTCAGCAATCTGCTCTGATAGAGCAAAGACAGAAGAATTTACCACCTAAAAACTTTGAGTCAAATGTTGATTCATTAGATGGGTTGAGTAATGAAGAGTTTGAGCCAAGATAAAATGTTTATTTTTGTTAAACCTAATACAATACAATTAAATGTCTGAAGAAGTAAAAGTAAAAGCGGTTGAATTCAAGCAAGAGTCAATCCAAGAGAGAGAAAGAAAATTAGCAGGTAATACTATTCAACAGGCTGAAGTCCATAAGATAAAGCTGAAAGAAGAAGATAAAAAACCTGAAAATAAAAAACCTGAGGAGAAGCCGCAGGAACTTGAACTTAATGACAACAAGATTCTCGAGTACTTTGAGAAGAACCATAATAAGAAGCTTAACTCTTTAGATGAGCTTCTCAACCCTAAAACTGTTGAACCTGAACTTCCGGAAGATGTAAAAACTTTTTGGGAGTTTAAAAAGGAGACCAACAGGGGGTTGAAAGATTTTATGGCAGCTCAAGAAGATATCGATAGCTTGAACGAAGATGAAAAGTTGAAAAAATATTATTCATCTGTCCATCCAACATTCAACGATGAAGACATATCTACATTGGTAAGTAAGTTTTCTTACGATGAAGATTTGGATGATGAGTCTGAAGTGAAAGAAAAAAAGCTGAACAAAAAGTTAGAGCTTGAGAAAGCCAATAAATTTCTAACTGAGTCGAAAAAGAAATATAGTACGAAGCTTGAGTCAAGTGTTCCGAATTCTGTAGACCCAGAAGAGTTTAAAAGCTGGAAAAAAGCTCAAGAAGACCAAGCTGAGAAGAATGAAGTTCTTAAAAAGAAGAGAGAAGTATTTCTTTCAAAAACCAATGAATTTTTCAGTGATAAATTTAACGGTTTTGAGATAGAGATATCTGAAGATTCTAAGATCAACTTCAACCCTGGTGAAAAGGACAAATTGATAAAAGACCACTCTAACACGAGTAATTTTTTCAATAAGTTCTTAAACAAAGAAACAGGAGAACTTGAAGATGCCAAAGGATTTCATACTGCCCTTGCTGTCGGAATGAACTTTAAAGAATTTGCCAAAGCCTGTTATGAGCAGGGTGTTGCAGACCAAGTTAAAAGGTCTAAAGCGGGAGCTAACAACATCGATATGAGCGGAAGAAGCTCATTTGCTAACTCGGGCAAAAAAGGTGAAGGTAAGGTTCGTGAAGTCAGCGCTCCGCGAAGAAGGTCTCCGAACTCTTTGACAATAAAACCTTTTAATTAAAAAATTGAAAAATGGCGTTACAAGCAATCCCTGGTTACGACCTGCAGCCATCGGCTAAACAGGTTGTTTCAACCACGAACTATATCACCGACTTCAATTTCTTGAATCAGTATTTGCCAGACATTTACGACCAAGATTTTGCAAGATACGGTAATCGAAGTGTCTCTTCATTCTTAAGAATGGTGAGTGCTGAACTACCATCAGACTCTGATCTGATTAAATGGAGCGAAGAAGGAAGACTTCACATCAAGTACGAGCAAGTTGGTACTGCTGCAGTAGCGACAGCTGCCAACAGCATCATTCTTCAAGTGAATGATACCCTTACACCAAACAGAGCAAATATTGGCTTAACAGCGGGTACTATTGCTATTAGAGCAAAACAAACAGTAATGCTTTCGTTCAATAACGGAGCAGGATACAACAAGGCAATTGTAGAATCCGTAGACTTAGCTCAAAATAGATTCACTGTGGCTGTTTACGAGCAAGGTGGTCTTGTTGCTAACGGTACAGGACTTGGAAGTTCAGACATCACCGTATTCATTTACGGTTCTGAATTTGCAAAAGGAACAGATGGAATGGAAGGATCTCTTGAAGCAGATTCTAACATCTTTGACAACTCGCCAATCATCATGAAAGAAAACTACCAAGTTAGTGGTTCTGACATGGCGCAAGTTGGTTGGGTTGAGCTTCCACCGGAAATGGGTGGTGGTTACTTGTGGTACTTAAAATCTCAGCACGAAACTCGTTTGAGATTTGAAGATTACATGGAGACCACAGCAATTGAAGCTGTTCCAATGGAAAACTCAAGCAATACTGCTATTGCTAAAGGTTCTGAAGGAGTTTTCTACACTGTTGGTACAAGAGGTAACCTTTTCCAAGGATATCCTGAGACATTGTCTGAATGGGATACCATTGTTGGAAGGCTTGATAAGCAAGGCTCTATTGAAGAGAATGTAATCTTCAACAACAGAGAGATGAGCTTCTCTATCAACGACTTCTTAGCTGCTCAGAACAGTAATGGTCCTGGTGGAACTTCTTACGGTATGTTCCCTAACGGTGAGCAAATGGCAATTAACCTTGGCTTCGAAGGTTTCCGTAGAGGTTACGACTTCTACAAGACTGATTGGAAGTACTTGAACGATCCTACCATGCGTGGTGGTCTTAAGTCAGGTAAGGTGAATGGTCTTCTTGTTCCTGCAGGAACTACCAATGTGTACGATGAAGTGATGGGTAGCACGGTAAAACGTCCTTTCCTACACGTTCGTTACAGAATGGTAAACGGTGAAGACAGAAAGTACAAAACCTGGGCAACAGGTAGTGCAGGTGGTGCAGCCACAAACAACACCGATGAACTTCGAGTAAATATGCTTACAGAAAGATGTATTTGTACCTTAGGTCCAAACAACTTCATGCTGTTTGAAGACTAAAACATAAAAAGGGGAGTTAACCACACTCCCCTTATTTTTTTCACAATAATAAAATACAATACAAATGGCAGCTACAATATTTAGGCTGACGAATGAAAAAGCCCCACTTAGTTTCACCCTTCAAAGCCGACATAAAAAAGGCAGAGGTCTAACCTATAAAGACCCTAAAACAGGAAAATCAAGACCCCTTCGTTACGCTACAAACCATGACACACCATTTGCTGATGAGCAAGAAGGTGAGGTGATGTTAGGCGAAATAGAGTTCAAAGACGGTATGCTAAGAGTTGACGAAAACGACAACATCTTACTAAACTTTCTAAAGCACCACCCAGACCTAAACCTAAGGTTTGAGAAAGTGGATAAAAAGAAAGAAGCCGTTGAAGAACTTAAGGATTATGACATTGAGTATGAAGCATATAGCAAGGCTAAGAGTCTTGATATACACAATGTGGAAAAACTCATTAGAGTTATCCTTGGATATGAGCCAAGCAACATGACAAGCATGGAGATGAAGCGTGATTTGGTTGTTTTTGCAAGAAATAACCCTGAAGATTTCTTAAGTTTCTTAGATGATCCAAACATTGACTCTCAGTCTGACATTGAAGAGTTGAGAGAGATGAATATTATTTCATTGAGAAATAAGGAGAAGGAAGTATTCTACAATCTACCTGATAACAAGTCCAAAATCGTGACTGTAAAGCAAGGTGAAGAAGATTGGAGAGAATCCTTAAAGAATTATTTCGACACTGATGCTGGTATGCAGGTATACAAAATGTTGATGAGTATTCTTAGAACCAAAAAGTAATTGCTATTTTTGGCGCTGATAAGTTTTCTGTAAATTTTTAAATTACCTTATTATGAGCAAGAAATATTTGCGATTCCCCGTTCCAAGAACAGCAGTAGATAGCGGAACTACAAGTGCTAACGGTATTACCGCTGGTACGTTAACCCAATCTGGTCAAAACTTCACATCCACAGTAAGTGTCGGTGACATTGTGGTAGACACTGCCAACAACCTTGTTAGAACTGTTTTAGCAGTTACATCTGACACTGAGTTGTTAGTTGGTAGTACAGGAGAAGGCATTGACACAGGTGCTACTTTCGTTATTTACGATGTTGATTCAATTGTAGATGAGATTGTGCCTGTATCTGAGACGTTATCTGTGGTAGCGGTTTCGGGTGGAGCAACTCAAACAGCAATCAACTTGTCATCAGGTGTTTCTGGATTTCAAAAAATTACTTTAACTCACGGAGCAGGTCTTTCGACTTACTCAGTACAAGATGAGATTGCAAGTAGGATTTTGACTTTCTTGAAAACCAAATGGCACGAAGTTGATCAACCTGCAAATCTTAGTGTTACTGTAGGTGCGATTGCATGGAGTTAATAGAAAGTTTCTGATATGTATCTTTCTTCATAAGAAAGGGGAGTTTATACAGCTCCCCTTTTTTTATATCTTTGATACATGATTAATAGTGTAAGAAATACTGTTTTATCTATTCTAAACAAGAATAATTACGGTTACATAACCCCTGCCGACTTTAATTCTTATTCTAAATTAGCTCAGATTGACATATTCACGAGTTCCATGGGTGAGTATACTAATCAGATTAAAAGGCAGAACAAAAGGATGTCTGGTGAAAATTACACTGACATTGCTAAATTCATAAAGAATAATATCGACACGTTTTCAGAGAATAACTTTCTTACCCAAAGTGCTGCTAATGTGTACTTTTTACCATCTACAGCCACTCAAGGGCATGAGCTTTACTATCTAAACAAGGTTGCTATTTATAGCTCAAGTGTTTATGTAGGCACATCAGAAGAAGTGACTCACAATGTTGTTGACGAACTTTTGACATCCTTGGACAACCAACCAACTGTGAAATTTCCAATTCACACGGTGGATGCGAATTCTATAACTGTATACCCTTCCAC
>Ga0099849_1000604_pt1 | contig 16482 bp, 23 predicted proteins | sample CB_VirMetaG_4_FD_78177 | JGI IMG/M metagenome (GOLD analysis project Ga0099849, IMG submission 78177) | Freshwater to marine saline gradient viral communities from Chesapeake Bay - CB_1508_1M Viral MetaG | ecosystem: Environmental > Aquatic > Marine > Coastal | place: USA: Chesapeake Bay... | reverse complement strand
TGTGTTAGTTAAATTAGCCATTGCCTCTGCCGTAGAAATGAAAGCGCTCTCTGGCAAATCTTTTACAAAATCTAAAACTGAACCAGCAAAGCTAGTTTTAGCCTCTTCAATTTCTTTACCTTGTTTAAGTTTAGTGATTGGCTCAATGCCATCAACTTTTTTTTCGCCAAGTAATTCGTAAGGATCAATATTATTATCTCTAAATAATTTTAACTCAGGTGAAGAGTATTTTTGTTCTTCATCTTTAAACGGAATATAAAAGTCCGTAATGTAGTCAAACTCAGAAAATTCATTATCTTCAAAATCTAAAATCTTTTCGTTCATTAATTTGTAGGTGTTAAGTTTTGAGTATTAATAGGATCAAGCACTGTATTATTTTCAAAAAATCCAAAGTCTTTAAATTTAGGATTACTGCTATTAGAACTCTCTATAACTTTTCTTACGTTATAAACTTCTTCCATAACACTAAGACTAGCTAAATCCTTTTTCAAATCATCAATGTTAATCTTGTTTGCTTTGTATTGTGCAGCAACTTGATTACGCCATCCGTTAAATATGTCAGCAGATGTTTGACCGTCAGACATTTGTTTAGATGGTTTAGAAATCTGTATAGATGTCACTTGAGATACATCATAGATCGTAGGTACTTTCTTTCTGTCTAACAAATATGTTTTCATCATTTTGTTAAACGCTTTCTCAGGTGAAAGACCATCAGCAACATATTCATTATATAATCTGCCGCCTACTGTTCTAAACAATTGTTCTCTTTTAGCGTCTGTTCGATTATCAGCTAAAGCAACATTATCAACTTTACCTAAAATATTATCGATTAATTCACCGTAATATTTAAAGTTTTCAAATTCTTCTCTGTCTTTATTTTTATCTATAATAGATGAAATAGTTTTAACGTCTTTAATCCCAATGGAGCTTAAGTATTCTGTATCAAGATGAACTAATCTATTTAATCTATCTAGGTCCTCAACTGTTTTAGCCATATATAGCTGCGAGTTAATTATTTTATATAACTCATCATCAGTTTGTTTGCCTTTCGGATCTTTATAAAATCTTAATAAAGCACTGTATTGAGCTGAATTAATTTTATTATCTTTTCTTAAGTCGTTTAGAAAATCTAAAGTAGGAATATTTCCTAAAGTTTCTGGTGTATCGTCATTATTTATTCTGACCATCAACTCAGTAAAGGTAGCAATTTTATTATCCTCGTCCGCTCTGTTTATATATTCTTCTCTCTTAACATTAAACGCTACGTCGCTTGCGAGTTTCTCTCTTGCTTTCTTTAATACTTGAGCTGCTTTTTCTTTTCCTAATTTCTTCTCAACCTCTTCATAATTATTAATAACGTATCGAGGATGGTTTTTAGTTCCAAATTCTACTCTAGCCTCAAAGATATTTAAGTCTGTATCTTTCTTTAACTGTTCCCATTCATCCTTAGTATAAACATTTGCATTAGCAGGATTATTAAAGAAACTTGTTTTTTTATCTCTAGCTTGCGATGCAGTTTGAATATCTGAGCTAGCACTATTTAAAATAATATCTTGTAAACTTTCTTTATGAAATCTTTTAACATCAGCAATATGGTTTTTAGTGACTGTACCAGCTATCTTTACATATTCTGAATTACGTTGTTTAGCGTGCCAAAGTTTAAATAGCTGCTGAACTTTTATGTTTTCTTGTTTATATAAATCTTCAAATTGATCTAGCTTTGTTTTCTTATCAAATAAATCTACGGCAAACTCTAAGTCTGAATTTTTAGAAACACCAGCAGATACACTTTCAATTCTAACAATGGCATCTTTAACGATTTCATTTAATCTAATTTCATCGTTTAAATCTTTTTGTTTCTTAGCAACCTTTTCAACTTGTTTTCCAATTTCACCAAAACCTTCACCAACTACTTGAGCTAAAGAAAGTGGTAAAGCAAGATTACTTGTTGGTGTTGCTGCGCCTACGTTAGCTTGAAGTTGAGATTGAGGAATAGTTATCTTTGCCATATTCTTATGCCGTTAATATTGAACCTGAGCTATAGTAATTGCCGCCCATAGTTGCTAAACCTTTAATCGTTTCAGTTCTTGCAGTAAGTTGACCTTTATACAATTCACCTCGACCTTGACCTTCAAGTAATAAGCTTTGATTAATTCCATCAAAGTAAGCTTGTTTAGAATTATAATCTGCAATAGCTAAATCAGTTGCTTGATTAACTTCACTCTCAAGCATTACAAAGTAAGGAGTAGTATCTGATCTAACTTCAACACCTGATTTAAGTAAACTTACAAATAGAAAATCTAATTCAGCCTCTTGTTTTTTTAATAATCTTGGTCGATCAATGTTATCGTAAACTGCTTTAGCTTGTTTTGTTTTAGCAGCTTGCAGTTTAGCTTGTTGTTGATAGACAGAATTGTTGTAAGCACCAATCTTTTTAGCAGCATCTGCTGCAGCGAAATTTCCTATAAAACTCATAAATATACTTTTGCCATCCTGTAATAATCTGTTTTGTCAGGTCCATAACCACGCATAAGACCTTCGTTCTTTAATCCTAAAAATTCTGCAAATCTTAAACCTAATTTAAAATTAGCTTTGACTGTTGTTTGTAATCGCCAAATTTTATTATTTGCACAAAGTAAATCTGTTCTTTGTTTAATTAATCTTGCTGCTTTAATTTTAATTTCAAATATTCTTTTGCTTGAAATAACCCAGCCTTCGCATACTCCATTCCATAAAGGATAGATCCCACCGCTAACAATAGGAATATCATTATGTAATAAAGTGAATGCCATACCAGCCACTGCAGCATCGATACGATTTTCTTCATAACTTGCGTCTAAATCCATAAGCTTATCATTAAGACCAAAAGCGATCATTGAACTGCCGTGATCTCGTTGATAAGGAATTACTTTGTAATTATCCATCAGAGGTGACTACAGTTGGATAGATTGCCAATACCGACAAAGGTAATGGCTGATCTTGTTTTATATAAATAAATCCGTCCGTGTTATAGTCGTCTCTAAATTCTATTTCTTTGTCACCTGCTAATAATGTTTCAACAGGATTACTTAATAAGCTTGATGTTGTTCTAAATGGAATTGTTTCTAATTCTGTAAGTGAAGGACCAACTTTAGCTCCTACTGTTTCAAATAATCTAAGAACAACTTTTGAAATTCTTTTTGTTTTACCTTGCGATGTTCCTTCTGCAGCGCCGCCTTCGATACGCATTGTTTGTAAAACACTATCGTAAGCTAGTCCTACAACTGCTTTAGTTGTGGATCTGTCTAAAGATATTTGACCACTCGATACAACCTTGTCGGCGTGTGTTGCACCGTCCGCTAGGACAGAAACGGTTTGACCTTCCAAGTGAGCTAATCCCGATAGTGTCGTTGTTGCCGATCCTGAATACGTAAGATGACTATCTAAAAATCTAAAGTCTGTTGCATCTGTTTCATCAAAATCAAAATTAGCAAAACATTCAACATATCTTTTAGTAGCTCCGTTTATTGTTCTTTTAACAATAACCCAAAGCTCATCTTCCGTTAAAGTTCCTGAGATTACTGCAGCCGTTTCACAAACTGCATTACCACTTCCAAAAGATCCTCCGAATATATGTCGATGCCAAGCAACAACATTTTCTGATCGTTGGTAAGTTAAACCAGCTAACACTCCATCGTCTCTGACACACCATAAAATACTGTCAGGCTCTTGTTGAAAGACCATTTCATTTATTCCTGACTTAGTGACAATATCATTTAAGATTGTCAAATCAGGCGCAACATATCCGTCAACATCAAAGTTATAACTTAATTCTCTAATTTTTCTTTTTGCTTTTTGTAAAAACAAAACTGAATTACCTGCAGGAATAGCGTCAACATCTGCAGTACCATAAGAACTTTGTTTTTTAATTGTAATGTTTGTTGGTGTAATAGCAGCATCTGTTCCATCTGCTGACACTGTAAACTCACCACCTGTTGTTCCAACAATTAAAGTTCTTGTAGCTTTTAAATATCTAACTCTGTTTACTTGGTTTGACGCAATTGTATAAACCATTGCATCATCTGCGTTAGTTCCTGTTGTCATATTCTCATAGTCACCTGACTTAGAGAAAAATAAAGTTTGCGGCTCTATATCTGTGCCAGCAAAAACTAATCGTTGTTCAAAAAATGATACGCAAGATGGATGTCCTTGAGTATCTGAAAAAGCACCAAAGCTCCATTCAGTCGTTGAAGTCGTATTATCAAAGTCATCTTTAACCTCTGCAGTCACATCAGTATCTGATATGAAAGCAGTTATCTTTGCATAACCGTTTGAAAATTTAATTAATCTATCTACATCAGTAGCCGCAAAAGCACTTCCTGATGCAGCAATGTTAATTGCTGATCCTGTTGTTGCCGACGGCGTCATTGAAATAGCAGTAGTATTTTGAACTAAATAAGGTCCATCAGTAAATTCAATTGGATCTAAAGTCCAAGATGTGTGACCTGTTCTACTTAATTTTCTTACCGCGTGATTAGGATGACAGATATACATAACGTCTGCTGACTGAGCAAACTTGATCTCAAATAATTCTGCCTCTAAGTATGGTGCAGATATTTCATAAGCTGAACCACCAGAAAGTATCTGACCTTTATCTTTATAAAATCTAATGTATTGATTGCCAAATTCTAAAACGTAAGTTTGCGTTGTAGAAAATTCAAAAGGTATTAATCTTGTTTTCTTTGTACTGTCTTTAACTTCTGCAATAAATTGAGTGCCAACTCTTCGTGTAGCAGCACCTTGCGGATGAATTAAAAAATTTTGTAATGTCTTTGCACCTGTATTGTATTTAGCAAAGTCAGTTCTGCCATCTAATTTAGATCCTAACTCACCTGATACAAAACTTGTTAATGCAAGAGTTGTTCTAGGCATTATAACCTCGCATCAGTAAATTCGTTGCTCTCTATCGTTCCTAATGAATTTTCTGTAGCGTCAACAAATCTAGCCTCTCTTAATCTTTCATCTGCAGTAGTTAAATAATTATTAGCTAGTGTTGCATTGTTTGTGACCGCATAAGCTATGTCTGCAGCTAAACCTGCACTGATAGCCTCTTGTAAATAACTATCGTAATTATTCGGATCAGTATCTAGTGCAATGTAAACAAGGTAAACTGTTCCTTCATTTGTTTTAATTTTTCTACTTTCAACTTTGTAATCAATATCACTTTCAATACTATCAGTGACGCCTGTATGAATTTTTAAAACTCTTAAGCAATCACTTGGTAAAGTATATTGGTAAGAATATTCAACAACAGGTGCTGAACTATCTTGAGCTAATTGAACTCTTTTAGTTAAACAATTCCAAGCGTGTGATCTAAAGATCCTATTTCTAACAGGCTCATATCTTTGATTACAAAGACGAGCATTTTTACTGTCATCTGTTAATGCTGTGATTGTTGATGCTCCTAATAAATTTAAAGCTGAATTACATATATCTACTACACTTGCCATTTTTTATTTTCCTCACAATAAACTTTTAAAGTAAACGGAATGCCAATTTTGACTAATCCGTCGTATATATCTTGTCCTATCCATTCGCTTTCTTCTGCGCATTTTTTGTAGGATTTATAAATTTTTTTTTCTTTTTGTTCGTATTCCATACATTCAAAGTACGGCGAGCAAATAACTGCTATAATAATAAATGATTTAAACATTAATTGATTTGACTAGGCAGCCGAATAAGCCGCCTAGCCTGATTGATTTACAGATTACTCAACTGAGTAAATCACTGCACATTTAATAGTTCCTGTTGCAGTACCAGCATTAGTCAAAATAATATCTGTCTCTGCAGTTTGCTCATAACCGAAACCAGCTATAGCTCCTTCTTGAGACATAGACATTTGACCAGCCGATGTAGTTGCAGTAGCAGCGATATATCTATCGTCGTCTGCACTATCACCAACTTTTAATGTTGTACTTGCACCTAAAGCGTCGAAGTGTACGATTACATCGTAAACTTTTGCACCTTTAGGAAGTCTTGCAACAGATATGTCAGAACCATCCGCTAAGGACGATGCCTCATAGCTATCATACTGAACTCTTAAATTACCGTGCCATTCTGAACTGTCTGCTTTAACAACAGGAGTTGCAGTAATGTTGGTAAAATTTACGCCTTTTACTGATGCCATAATTTTATCCTCCTATTACGCCTCGTGCGCTTGGATTTTGACAATTTTGTCCTCTTCCATTCTGCTAGCGCCGATTGACATACATACGTACACCTGAGTTGCGTAGCCTTTGTCAGCTCTTTCATCAATTCTAGTCATAAGGTCTTGACCTACTCCTAGCTTAATGCCGTCTGATGCAAACGCGATACAATCTCTTTTAGATGAACCGATGTTTAGTCTTGTTGATGTTATAAAGTTAAAACCAAGAAACGTATTAACTTCACCATTAGCTAAAGCTTTAACAGTGTTAAAGTCCGAGCTAGTGATTTGAGTTGTGCCTAACAAATCAGAAATTTGTTTTGGACCAACTACGATGTATCTTGGAATTGATGGATCAACTGAATTGCTATCTAAGATTTCTTTTGCTTGTCTTAGTTTATCAATTGTCATTCCTGTTGTACCAGCCTCAGTAATAATCTGAGATGCAGGTAAAGGTACAACTGTGCTACCTGTTTCACCAGAGTAAGCATTTCCTGTTGCTGCAAGAATGATTTCGTCATCCATCGCACGACCAAGCGCATAAGCTGCTGCTTGAGCGTAAGAACTTGTTGGATCAATAAGCATTCTAACTTTATCTTGGTTATCGATTAAGTCAGCGTACTCGTAATCTACAAGTGATAATCTTCTCCGTTGGTGTGGTGTGTCGATCTGAGGAGTTGAGGCGTGTCGAGATACTCTCTTCACTGCTGTTGCAGATCCAACTTGATCTACAAACATATTTTTTCCAACTACTGTTTCAACGTCCACTGCATTTCGAAGAAGGCTGCCTTTTTGTTGTGAAAGCATTTGAACATTGTTCGAATACTGTTGCACAAAAGCAGTTGTTATTTGTGAACTCATATTAAGTTCCTCCTTTTATGTAGTTTGATTGATTGATCGATTTGATTTTCCGTTTACACGGATCTAGTCTTTGCGTTTTAAGTCTGCAATTAGACTTCTTTTCTTAGAGGTTTTGCATTCGCAAAGTTTTCTCTTGGAAACTTGTTTAACCCAATTAAAATATTCTTCGGCTTTTTGAGTTGGATCTTTTCTTTCGTACTCAGGTCCAAACTCTGTAGCTAGCCTTAAACATTCTAAACGGATTTCAACGTCTGATAATTCACCATCAGCACGCTCAAACTTTTCACTAGCCATTGAGCTGCTCTCTTAACTTGAAAACTTGATCTACAGTTTTCTTATGGTTTGGATGTGATTTATTCCAATACGGTGAACCATCCTCAGTTAATTCGCTAATCTCTTTTTCAATTTCATTAGCCGTCATATATCCTAGACCATCACCTTTAATGATTTCATCCTCAGATAGTTTATCTGCTAACATTGAAAAAGCTTTTATAACCTCAGGATTATCACCTAATCTTGATCCGTCTTTTAGTATTGTTTCATTTAATAATTCTTTACTAAAAGTTTCAGATGCAAGTTTCTTAGCTTGATCGATCCGTTTGCTATAATTAGCTCCAAATTCTTTTTTAAGTTCTTCAATGACTTGAGTTTGTCTTTGCTCAGCAGCTTGAAATTTTTCTTGCTCAGCATCGGTACTCATTTCATTATAAAACTTTATTAGTCGCTCAGCTTGTTGAGGTAATAAACCTAATCGATGTGCAGTCTCATTAAATGCTTTTAACTGCGTAGGATTAACTTCTTCTGCATTAAAAGAATATTTATAATCCTCTGGTTTACTAGGCGCTCCAAGTTTTCTAAATACTTGTTGCCAATCATCCTCTGTTGCCATTTTATTAGGTACTGCAATTTTATTTGCACCAACTAATTTTTGAGCGGATAAATAAGACTTAACAAAATCTTCCATTGTATTAAAATTTTGTAAAGCTTTTTCTTCTTGATAATCTTTTGGAATTAAATCTTTAAAATTAAATTCCTTTGTTTCAGCTTTTGCTAAAACAGTTTCTTGTACCTCAGGTGTTGCCGTAGGTTGTTGAGCAACATCTGTTGGTTGCTCAGATTGCACCTCAGGTGCAGTTGTCTGATCTTGCATAATTATACTCCGTAAATTATTTTTCTTTTTGATTGATTAAATTTTCCATAAAGACAACGATTGATCTTTGACCTTCGTAAAAAGCGCTTTCGTGACTGTCGCCTTTAACGTGCGTTGTATTATGGAAGTGGCATCTCTTTTTGAGATCGTCTAAAACTCTTTTACCTTCATCAGATCCAAAAGTTATTTTGTAATCTTTAATGAGCTGATGATATTTTTTATTGTCCTGATCCATTATTTAATTCTTTCACCATTGGTGCTGCATTCTTAGCCACTTGGCTTTCTTGAAGTGCTTGCATCATTTGTTGTTGTTGAGCTTGAGCTGCTGCTCTTTGCTCTCTAACTTGTTGGACCTGACTATCTGATTTAATAATTTTTGCTGGTAAACCTAAAATCTTAATTATTTCTTTTACTAAACCGTTTTCATCTAAGTAATCTTGAACAGGAGCTATTTGACCAATAGATCCAAATAATTCTAAACCTCTCATTAAACTTTGAAGTTCTTGAGATTTTTGAGCAAGAGCCATTGGTGATACGTATTCAATTTGAATTTCTTGATTAGCAAGAATATCAGGCGCAGGTAAAAATAATTTATCTCTAAGCATAATATTAAATACTCTTAATATCATTGGCTCTAATAATTCTGATTGTAATCTACCAAGTACAGGTCCTAGTATTCTCATCTTCTCTTCATTTCTTTGAAGGACCTCTGTTGCAGTCATTGTTCTATTAGATGCTACAACTAATTGATCGATATGAAACATTTTAGCAATTGCATCACGTCTTTGGTTTTCGTGATTTAAAGTTGCAGAAATGTTTTGACCAATTTGTAATGGCTCAATCTTATCTCTTGAACCTGATCTGTAATAATTTAATGAACCTGCACTCATTCTTATTGGTGCAAGCATTCCATCATCAGGAACTAATAACGGTGGATCAACTTGTTTAGCTGCAGCTTTTAAAGAAACTTCAACCATCTTGTTAAGAACTTTAACATCAGGCAAAGCATTCATAGCTGGGGATCTACCGTATATTTCTGTAGATGCTTTTAAATATCTTGGAATGACATAAGGCATTTCTCTAAAGCCACCGATAGAAATAATATGACCTGAGCTATTTTCAAAATACACCGATTGATACGGCATATTCTTTTTATCTAATTTATTTTCATTATAAATTGTTCTTGGTCTAACAACGTGAACCAACTCAATTTCTTCAAACGGCTCTTTCTTAAATGTATTCTGAACTTCTCTTGATACATTTTCTAAACCAAATTTTTCGACGATTGCGTGAGCAGGCATCTTAAATCTTCTATAAATCGTATCAACAATGCCTTTAGCATTTTCTTGAATATAAATTTCTTTAATGTGTCTTGCAGAAAAATTAACTACATCAACGTCATCTTGTTCAATCATTAAGCAGGCAGTGCCGAAACAAATTAAATCGTGATAAGCCTCAAATATTTCCTGCTGAAAATTTGACTTAGCAAAAGCTAAATACATTTTATCTGTGCTATCTTCTAACCACTCTTTTGCCTCGTCACTGTCATTTAGCAAATCTTCTTTATACCTTAAAGAAAACCATCTATTCGCTGAGCTTGTAAGCATACCGTGCAAAGATGCTGCCAATAGTTCTAGAGCGTGAATGGCGCTTGCGTCAAAAATTAATATATTTCGTTTGTCGCCTCTTGCTCGTTCTTTTGTGATCTCTGCTTTTCTTGGTTGCGTATAATCTGCACACTCTTGCCAATGGCTTTCCCAAGTTGATCGTTGTTCCATTAGCTTAGAGAGATTAGACTTAAGCTCTCGAGCCAAATTTCTATAATCTTGATTTTGCATTATTTCTTTTTCCAGCCTCTTTTCATTGCAGCGTAAGCTTTTCTGCTAACTGTGGATTTAGATTTAGGTCTTGAAATACCTAATCGTTTTCTTCTATTAATATTTTTTACTAAGCTCATCCTAATAAAGTTTTTTTATTTAATTGTAAGTTTTCACCTAGACCTTGAGCCGAAGTTAAAATTGTATTACGTCTGCCTCTTCTTTTGTTGTCTAATTCCTTTTGGTCCATTTCAATATCTGTTGGACCTTTAGGTGTTTCAATTGGTTTTGGTGCATCCATTTGAGAAACAACTTTTGGCTGCTCAGGTGCTTTAGGTTTTGGTGCTACTGCTTTTACAAATCCTCCCATAAAATTATCCTCCTAGTAAAGTTTTTTCGTTTTTGTTCAGCAAACCTTTTAAAGCTTTTTCATCTCTGCCAAACATTTGATCGTATTTTTCTTTTTCTTTTTTAGTAAAGCTTTTGTATTCGCCTGTTTCTTTAACGTCTTTTAAATCTGATCTACCTGTTCTTTTTTTATATTGATTACGAACAGAATTTAATTGTTTGACTTTTTGATCGCTTGGTAAATATCCTCCCATTGCTAGCCTCCTAATAAACTTTTTTGATCTGTTTCTGCCGCAACATCTTCATAGTCAGGTGTTGTAAGAATAGTTGATCTACGACCTTTTCGGTTTCGTTGCCTTCTTCTTAAATCTTCTTCTTCCTGAGCTTTTCTAGCTGCATCGTCTGCTGATGGCACATCTTCAACTTTTGGCTCTACGATTGCTGGTGGAGCTGGCATTGAAGGTGCTTTAAAGAGTGAACCCATAATTGTAATCCTTTTGTAAATTTGTAGTTGATATAAATTTTTCTCTGTCTAAACCGACCGCCAAAACTCTCATCGCGTCGCAAGCGTGGCTCGCCCACGAATGAACAGGTTTTGCAGCGTAAACTCTTTCTTTGTCATTATACTTTCGGTGATAATGCCTAAGTGAATTTATAAGCTTAGTACAATTGTCAATGTCGATATAGCATCTTGGTAAAACCATCTTTACTGCGTGGATGCCATCTTCGATTGTTAGCTTTGGTGCTATCTTAAATTTTAATCCTAACTGATAGGCAACCTCTCGTTTGGTCCTACCTGTTGTGAAATCTGTTTGTTCTAAATCGTGAGGTCCTAGATGTTTGTCATAGACATAATCTTTTTCCTTGAGATATTGAGCGTAGTGAGGCAAAGCCTCATTATTGTTCTCATAAAAGTCAATAATGTTAATACTATTTCCAATAACTTGATAAAAAATAATAGAAGTAGCATCATTAAAGCCAATGTCCCAAGCGGTAGAAACAGGATAGCTCGTGTCGTAAAGAACTCTAGTAATCCTCTTTTCATCTTCTAATTTATTTAAAACTTCGCCGTAAATAGAACCTCTGATGTTTCCAATAAAAGAACACTCAAACTCTTGGTTATATTTCGATTGTCCCATTACAGACAATGCGGCGTCTAATTCTTCTTGGTCTATAAGCTTAGTTTCGCTAACTTTCGCAGTATAGCCAAACCAACTTTCCTCTTTCTTTGCTTTTAAATAATAATCATAAAAAAGATTATTCATTCCTTTTGGAGTACCACATAGACTTAACCAACCTTTTCGATCAGCTAAAGCAGGTCTAATTACTTCATCCAGCAAGTCGGATGAAATTTGCGCTGCCTCATCTACGACTGCTCCATCAAGATACAATCCTCTAAGGCTATCAGGATTTTCAGATGACAAGAGCATTATTCTTGCTCCGTTCATAAAATCACATCTAAGCTCAGTCTCGTTGTATTTAGTCTGAGGAATATTCTTTGTGTAATATTTTAAATAATCCCAAGCTATCTTCTTTGCCTGACTGTAAGTCGGAGCAATGTAAGCAAAGCGTGGATTATAATTTTTATTTGTCATCGCACACTTGATTAAGTGATTGATGAGCATAACCGTTTTGCCAAACCGTCTATGACAACATAGAACTGAAAATCTGTGTTTGTCTAAATTCTGATGAATGAAAGCTTGTTGCTCTCTTGGCGAATACGGTATTGTAATCTTCATTAGTGAATGCTTGGAATTTTGTCATTGTTGTAATAACGCATTTTAATTTTAGTAAACACGAAATCAGCAAACTCTGGTAAATCTGTCTCTTCCTCAAATCCATTAAACACCATCATTAGCTCACCGCCATAAGTGGTAAATGTAAATGCGCTCACATTCTTAAATTTGTCTGGTATCTTTAACTGTTTCTTTTTCTTTGTGTCGTTCATCGGTAATTATATACGTATTAGACGGCAGCCACGTTTTGTGGTGTGGCTCTGTTTTTTAGATTTCTTTCTGTTTTCACAGGTTTTTGACTTGTCTTTAGATACTTTATCTACGGCTCTAGCTTGCTATTCTTTATTTTATTTAGCGTTCAGTACGTGTTTGGTACGTACTTTATATTATCGAACTCCATAACACGCGCGAGACGTCTTTAGTTTCCGCTAACTACCTGACCTTCAACTATCTTTTGCTCAGGCTGCTCCCAAGTTATTTGAACTTTAGTATCTTGAATGATCTCTTGTTTATCACCATACAAGCTTGGCAGTAGTTTACTCGCGAGCCACCTGTAGTGGTGTAATTTTTCACGAACTAATGCAACATCCTTTGATGTTGTTGTTTCAAGTTCATCAATCATACGGTCAAGATAATACTGACAACCTATCTTTCTCGCCTGACTAATCTTGTTGGAAAATTCTTTATCAGTTTTAATCCAATTATAGACAGTAGATAAGCTTGGCATATCTTTAGCTTGGCAAATCGAAGTCAGCGTCTGACCGTTCATTAATTTTGTTTCTAAACTTTCGGTCAACGATTTTGTTAATTGTATCTTGTTTGACATTTTTTAAATTTTGTAATGATCTTAAAAGACCTGATTTTGTTGTAGGTCCAGCAGATAAGCCAGCGTGGAATTTACATCTATATTTCTTACTTGTTTTACAGAAATAACCTTTGCATTTACATTGAACAGTAAACTTACTGCCTCTTGTAAATGATTGGCAACGATCTGGTTTGAATTTCATTTGCGAAACAAAACTGTTGGAATAAAAAAAAAGAGTAAAAAAAAATTATTAATTTAAAACTGCTTTTGTATGCAAGTGTTCTTGATACAGTAAAATTATACTGCTCATTTCTTATTTGTCTAGTCTCTAAGATTTTATGATATTAGAAAAAATATTTTTATTTTGATTATAATGTAATTAGATAAACACTTTGTCTAATTTGTCAAAGTTATTTTTTAATTTATTTGATAATTTATCTAGGAGGTTCTTATATCTATTCTTAATTGTAATACGATGAAAACCAAAAAACTTTCCAAGCTTAGTCCATTGAAAACGATTAGCTCGCAACCACAATAGCTTTCTGTCTAACTTAGGATTGTCTGATATATCATCATCAACAAATAATAAAATATCTAAAGCTAGCTCATATCTTGACATCTGACGTGGTGTTGCACGCAAAACTAATTTAGGCTTAACGTGAAATCCCCAATCTTTTTTATCATAATAACTTTCAAGGACCTGATACATAGACGGACATCTATTGTTGTGAGGACCAGCAATAAACTTTTCTGCATAAGCAGCATCATCGAGGATCTCTACTATTAATCTTTCTAATTTAATTTGTTCTTCAACTATTTTCTCTATGCTTTTTAACATTGCGATATACCCAGCTATACATAACATCTGTTTCTTTTATTCGATCAAACTCTTCACGCGGCAAATCTTTTAGCTTATCGTAAAGATCGCTCTGATCTAAGTTAGGAAACAAATATTTTTTTGTTGTGAATTGTCTTGTATGATTTTTTAAAGTGGACCATCCTTTACTACCACCAAACTTTGTAAAACCTATTTGCTGAACAAAGTATTTGTGTCTTGGCATATCAAAAACAAGATACTTACCTGCATCTTTAATTGATATTAAAGCAAGACCGTCAATATGTATTCTTGCTAGCCTAGATAAACTTTCCTGAACTTTATCTAATCCAATTTGAAATGTACCTGATATATCAACCAGCCTAATAAAACTTGTTAATGTTTTTACATTAAACTGATGGCAGCAATAACTATAAATTCTAAAGTCTAAATCCTTTAGCTTATTTTCTTTTAAAACTACTGTATCAGATAGATAAAAATTCGACATAATTCTGTTGCCTAATAAATTGATTACCGCATTTGTTTGCTTTAATTTTTCTGATTAAATAATCTTTGCTTTCACAATTAGGACCGTGAGATTTTAAAGACATATACTCAAGGAACTGCAGCATTTGATCTGGTGTTAAGTTCATCCATTGTTTAGATGAATAAGGAAAGATCCTTTTAATATCGAACCTGATTACATTTCTAAATTTTGTACTCTCATCAACCGTGTAATAAAATTCAAAGAAAGGTATCTCTGCAGCTTGAGCTAAAAATATATATGGTCTTTGCTGCCAATTAGATTTGCCTTTAAAACTAAAGTCTTTATTGTAAATAGTATCTGCTAGAAACAATGGCTTTGCGCAGGCAGGACAAGTACCAACACAATCAAGGTCAAAATAATTAATTCCATCGTGCTGCTCTCTGTGCCAATGGCTAAAAGGTGATACAAGCTGGTCAAAATACTGCATTCTTGGCATATATTATGCAGTTAATATGCTTGCCTTATTTGTCAAGACTGTCAGTCTTTTTTTGTTGCAATTTAAAGACGAATAACTATATAAGAAACTATGAGCAAAATTATTGCTAAGAATGTAGAGCATTCATACTCACCAAGAGTACCGAACAGAACTGAGCCTAGAACATTTGATCGATACTCTATTTATATAGCTAATAACACCGCACAAATTAACCTTTATTCTATCTACAAAAACAAAGAAGAAATTAAACATAGCATTATTGGCGATATAGAATTTGTATTTCCTGAGGCTCTTAAATTTATACCTGATGAAAGAGTTAAAGATTTTTCAAGTGACTTTTCAAGAATGAGTATTGAAAACGTCGTAGAAATTAATAAGAAAAAAGGTTTAAAGATTGAGCATCATAAAATAGGAAAAAAAATTTCAGACTTTATTGTTGAAGATAAATACGGAAAGCAATTAAACATCGAAGTTAAATCTAAACCTAAACAAATAATTGATCTTGGTTTGTATGATTACAAAGGACCAAGCTTATTACTTGCAGAAAGAATTAGAAATTCAGGATTAGATGTATCTCAAATAGCAGATAAAGTTGGCATCCATTATTCAATGGTGCAGAAACAAATGAGAGGTGAAAGAGATATAACAAGAGATCACGCTATTGCTTATGGAAAAGTTTTTGGTTGTGATCCTGCAGATATTTTATTTGCTCCAGCTCAAGTTCCTATCTGGGCAACAGTAGATTTTTTAAGACTTAAAGATGGTGACTTACCTTACAATGCAGGTGAGCTTGTTCCATTACCGAAAGATAAATTAAAAGATAATTATGTTGTTGTTCCAAGAGATATTTATAGACCTGATGTTAAAGCAGTTAAAGTTAGATCAGAAGGATCAGCTTTAGATGGAATGGTTTTATTTTATTATGCAACAAATGATGTCAGACAAGATTGTATTGGAAGATTATCGATCATTGGTGATAACGAAGATAACGATGTTGAGTTATTTAGATACGGTCAAAGCCAAAGATATTTTATTGGTATCTTAGAAAACTTTAGAGGTAAAACTAGATTATTAAATCCTGATACATTTGCAAAAGAAACTTTAAAAGATACTGCACAAAGCTCAGATATTGTTATTCAAAATGTTCAACCAACTTTTGCTGCACCAATTGTTGCAATAGTTAATCCTCAACAAATTAAAAAAGATAAATACGCTGAACAATTATTTAGAATAAATGAACAAGCATACAGAGGACAAAGATTATTAGAAGAAGCTAAGCTTGCTTGGTCTGCAAAAGCTACTGCTGAAATGTTGCAGCTTAGAGATCAACAAGAAAAATTAAAAAGAAATTTAGAAAACATTATACAAAGATTAGCTGAAGAAAAGAAACAAGGAACATCTTTTTTATTTAGTGCAGTAAAAAGAGACGATGATGTTCGTATGATCTATGAGGAAATGCAAAACATAGAACGAATGAAACACCAAACAGATAAAGCAATATCAACTTTACAACAACAGGCTAAGAAAAGAGCGTGAAGATAAAAATTATTAGAGGTATGGATTGTTATAATCAAAAGGATGCTGCAGCATACCTTGAAATGGCAGTCTCAACTTTTCAATATTACATTTACGATAGCTCAAGAACTGTATCAAAGATCCAATTTATTATTTATAGAGGCAGACGTTGGTTTCCTGTTGAATATTTAAAGAAGTGGAACGAACGAGATAGCAACATTTTATATGCTTATAAAAAGAAGAGAAAAAAAGAACCTGATTTATCTAAC
>Ga0099849_1000602_pt1 | contig 16601 bp, 18 predicted proteins | sample CB_VirMetaG_4_FD_78177 | JGI IMG/M metagenome (GOLD analysis project Ga0099849, IMG submission 78177) | Freshwater to marine saline gradient viral communities from Chesapeake Bay - CB_1508_1M Viral MetaG | ecosystem: Environmental > Aquatic > Marine > Coastal | place: USA: Chesapeake Bay... | reverse complement strand
TTCTGCCGCAGACTGGAGCGTCTTGCCATGCAGTCGGAGGACTGGTTCGTCTTTGACAAGTGTCAGGAAATCCTCGACCAACTATTGGACAAGACCGATGCCTGACATCAGCATGTGCGACAGCGAGACCTGCCCGCTCAAGACCAGAGGATCGGGGATGAGAAACGGCAACCGCCGCAAGGTCGGTGAGCTGACGGCCAAGGGCCTGAGTGCCAAGGAGATAGGTCTGGTTTTGAATATCAGGCCCGGTACGGTATACTTTCACAGACACAAGCTACGAGAACGCAATGACAGACAAGCAACAACAGATTCTCGACGCTTTAAACGCGCTCCCGGATGAGATGGACGGCGACGAGATCGATGCCCTGATCTGCTCAATTGTGGGGGCGTACATCAGCGACGATCAAGTGCCGGATTACCTGACGTATCTCGGGATAAAGACGAGCATGATCATGCGTCGGATGATGGAAGAGGCCAACAAGGGGACGAAGCATTGATGTGGATACTCTTGTTGATTCAGATGAACGCCAGCGTCGCCGATCTGTATTACGTCGAGCTTTACCAGACGCAACAGGAGTGCTTGGCTGACATGGAGGAGATAGGTCCGAGGTTAGAGGACCACGAAGTGATGATATGCATGGAGGCAAATCAATGATTAATTCGAGAAAAGATGAACTAGAGCATGCGGCGATGGAGTTTCACCGCATGTACCCTAACGTGTGGAAATACTTTGTCCTCTTTACTGAGGAGATAATTGCCCGGGGTTTTTCCCAGTACTCGGTCAATGCGATCTTCGAGCGGATCCGCTGGGAGACGGACATTGCTGACAGCGAGGGTGGGTCAACCTTCAAGCTGAACAACAACCACCGGTCTTTTTATGCGCGGAAGTTTATGCGTGAGTACCCGCAGCACAAGGGGTTCTTCCGCCTGCGTTATCGGCCGAGCGAACATTGGGCGCCGGTCAATCGCCCAGAGCTGACACCGGCGGACTTTCCAGAGGAGGAAGTACATTGAGCAACTGGCACTATCAGCTCATGCGGCACACGGCGGACAGTGGCGAGGACTACCTTGCGATCCACGAGTTCTATGTGATGCATGATAAGAAGGAGGGGTGGACATCGAAGCCGGTGCCTATCGAGGCGGACACTGTACCTGAGATGCGGCAGGCTTTGCTGGCTATCCTGACGGACATCGAGCGGCATGGCGTCAGGGATGCCAAGACAGGGGAAGTCGTGCAGGCCGGAACGTCGGTCGTTCAAATGTAGCGCATTTGGTAGCACGCCCGGTGAAAACCGCGTCGGCATTTCTCGGATGTGTTGATGTGATTCCCGGCCTGCGATTACTGTGATAATATGTGTTCAAGGGAGGTTCAAGATGCAGAAGTCACTCACTCCAGTTGAACTAGCTGAACTAAAGTTTTTGCGTCAGCAGGTTGATGACGCAGAGCAAGCTGCATATGTCCGAGACCCAAGTCCTGCTGCTAAGAACAAGCTGTACAGAACACGAGATGAACTAGCACAATTCACAAAACGAATGAGAGAAAAAGGATGTCTTATCTGATGGATCCGAGGCTGCGCTATATTCCCGACGAGGTGAAGCGGCTGGAACGTGAGGCGAGTGACGCGGAATGGAACTGCGAACCACGCCTTGAAGCAATCTTACGAGAACTAAAGCATATGAAGGAGCTGCAAGATGCTGGAGAATTTTACGAACCAAACTTTTGAGACGACGAAGAAGCCAATCATGGTTGAGGTAATGACTTACTCAGGCAGCGCGTTTGCTGCGACCATCGACGGCGAACAGGTCTTCATCAATCAACGGATTGTCCAATCGCTTAACCTGCAAGAGGGCATGACGCTACTGGCTCACCTCCTGCCGAACTATGTGGACAAGCGGGACACGATTCCGTGGCGGGCGATGCGCGTGGAACCATTGGATGGGACCGAGGTCCAAGGTCCGAGTGCCGCGGAGCCGGTTGAGCCGGATCCCGGTGAGCGGATCTTTGATCTCATTAAGAACGACCCTCATGCGTACTTCACCACGGTGGATCTGGCTGAGGAGCTGGGCATGGAGACGAAGACGGTGAACAACTGGTGCATGGGTCTGCACAACAAGGGGTTGATTGCGAGGGCCGATGTCCACACTGCGCCGGGGCAGAAGCGGGCGTCGTTCGTTCTGTGGGCCCTCAACTCAAAGTCGTTTGCATCCTGACCGCATATGGTATAACAACAGACAACAACTGTTTGAGGGATTACCATGGTCAAAGAAAAAAAGAAGCACACGTTTCACAACGTGGCGTTGTTCAAAGAGGATCATGACATGCTGCGCGATCTGGCCGAGCGTGAGCAGCGGTCGATGGCACGTCAGCTTTCGGTGATTATCCGCAAGGCTGTTGACGAGCTTGAACAAGTGTAGTACAAGTACACATCCTCCCCCGGCTTCCCGCCTGCTGCTGGGGATACTGCCAAAACTTAGAGAGGGACCTATTGGTCCCTCTTCTTTTTTGCCTCCCGGCCTCGGATCAGGCGCTCTGGTGTGCGCTCGTATCCTCGGATGTCGCGAACGTTGTCGCGCTTCATTGCTTTGAGAAACACTTCTGCGATCTCGGGCGTCAGGCCTGCTGCCTCGGCGAGTGCAGCCTTGCCCGTCTTGAGGTTGCGAAGGCCGAGCTTGTAGTCGCAGAACACCTCGATGGTCTTGTCGTGGTCGTATTCTTTTTTGTTCTTGGTCATGGTCATCCCTTGCTTGGTTTGATTTGCAGCCACTCACGGGCTTGCTCGCCCAGCACCTTGGCACCGAGATCGATTTTGTTGCGCAATGCCTCGACGATCTTTTCGTCGATGGACCGCTCAGTGATGAGGTCGATGTATGTCACCGGGTTGCGCTGCCCAATCCTGTGCGCCCGGTCCTCTGACTGGATCCGAGTTTCAAGATCAAAGTCATTCGCGTAGTATACCACAAGATTCGCTTCTGTCAGCGTGATACCGTATGCGCCGGTCTTGTTGCTCACGAAAAAGCGTAGCGGGTGGTCTGGGTTCTGGAAGTTTGTGACGATGCGCTGGCGCTCATCGTCGGTGGTGTCGCCGTAATATGCTGCGGCGCAGCCGTCGCCGAAAGTTTTGTTCAGCGTCTCGACGATTGTCTGGATGTCATAACGAAAACGTGACCAGATGATTGCCTTGCCGTCGTGCTCTTCGAGGATCTCTTGCAGTGCCTCCATCCGCTTGGATGGGAAGGTGACTATGTCCCCGTCGTCGGTCTTGAGGTGGCCGGACAGGACCTGTTGCAGGCGGAGCATCTGTGTGATCACAGCCGGTGCGGTGACCAGCTCTCCGTCTTCCATCAAGGTCATGGCGGTGTTGCGGATTTGTTCATACATCCGGTACTGGTCGTCAGTCATGCCGACGTAACGCACGGTGTAGGTCTTCTCTGGCAGATCGAGGCAGTCCTTCTTCAGTACGCGGAAGCTGTACCGGCTGAGCCTGTCGGTCAACTCATCAAGATTGCGGTAGCCAATCACCTGCTGGAAGGAGTGCGCGCCCATCTTGCGCTGCTGGATCACTGCATACCGCGCTTGGAAAGCGTAGTATGAATCAAAGCCCAAGGTCCCCGGACCGAGGAACTCGAACTGAGCGTATGCGTCCATTGGGTTCTTGGTGATGGGTGAGCCGGTCATGATGCGGCGGTAGGAGAAACCGGCGGCGATCTTGCACAGCGACTTGGTGCGCTTGGCTTTGTGGTTCTTGATTGTGGTGGATTCGTCGATGCCGATGGCGCCCTTGCGACCAAAGTTGCGGGCCATCCATTCGCCCGCCTGCTTACCCTTGAGTGTGGAGAAAGCTTCGACGTTCATCACAAAGATGGTCAGCCCATCGAAGGCGTTCTTAACTGACTGCATCTCGGCTTGCTGCTTTTTGTTTGGTGCCGCGACCCATTGGATGATACGATACGCGACGTCGTCAGACATGTGTATCGGGATCTCCTTCGACACCCAGTTGCGGTACACACCCTTCGGCGCGATCACCAAGGCGAAATTAATTTCACCTGCAAGGTATAGCCTTCCGAGGTCATCGATCAGCATCTTACTCTTGCCCGCTCCCATCTCGGCCAAGTAAGCATAGCCTCTTCTGCCGTTCGAAAGCTCCAAAGCAGTACGCTGGTGTTCGTAGGGAGTTGTTTTGAAATTGTAGTTGACAGTCATGTTAAGCCTCCATTACGGTGAGTTCTACGACGCACTTACTTGTGTGTCAACAACAACCCTGAAGAGGAGAAACTTGTGACCGATATCTTTGATGACCTGTTCGACGAGAGCAACGCTCTATCGGACATCGATACTGGAACCACGCGCACGTTGAGTGACTTGGTTCGCGCTCTCCGCAATGTCGAACAACAGATCGACGACACGGAGAACCACCTGAAAGCTTTGAAGCAACAGAAGCACAAGCTCTCGGTGGAAAACATTCCTTCGTTGATGGACGAGATGGGTGTTGACCGCATTGATGTGGATGGCGTGACCGTCACCCGCAAGATGATGGTGCATGCTTCGATCCCGGTCGACCGCAAGGAGGATGCATTCTCTTGGCTCCGGGAGAACGGATTGGATGACATCATCAAGAACGATGTAAGCATCTCGTTCGGCAAGGGCGAAGACAACATGGCGGGCGACGTGGTCGGCCTCCTGCAAGAGCGTGGGTTTGACCCGCAGACGAAAACACACATCCATCCCAGCACCCTCAAGGCCTTCGTGAAGGAACGTCTTGAGAACGGTAAGCCGATTGACCTCGATATGTTCGGGGCCTTCGTCGCCAACGCTGCAGAAATCCGGAGAAAAGCATGACTACCGCAGTTGCAAAAGCAAAGACCACAGCCGTATCGACCGACGTGCTCGACGACATCTTCGACTATGCCGGAGAAGGCGCTGCCTTCGACAGCTCGGAGATGCAGATCCCGTTCGTTCGCTTGCTGCAGGCATTGAGCCCGCAGCTCAACAAGAAGAAGTCGGAGTACATCGAGGGCGCATCCTCGGGTGACGCGTTCAACAACGTGACCAACCAGTACTGGGATGGCGAAGCAGGTCTCACTGTGATCCCCTGCTTCCAAACCACCAAGTATCTGGAGTTCACACCGCGCGACATGGGCGGCGGGTTCCGTGGGGAGATCCCCTCGAACAGTCCCTTCCTCCAGCAGACCACCCGCTCTGGTTCCAAGGAGATCCTGCCCAATGGCAACGAGCTGGTTAAGTCGGACCAGCACTTCTGTCTGATCGTCGAGGACGACGGCAGCTTCCAGCCTGTGGTCGTGGACATGAAGTCCACCCAGCTGAAGGTCAGCCGCCGCTGGAAGACGCAGATCGCAATGCAGAAGGTGAAGCACCCGACCACCGGCGAGATGAAGACCCCGCCTGTGTTCGCGACGATGTGGAAGCTGCGCTCTGTCGAGGAGTCCAATGACCAAGGTTCGTGGTCCAACTGGACTGTCGAGAAGATCGGGCTTGTCGAGAACCGCGACCTCCTGATGGAAGCAAAGTCTTTCCGCGACAGCATCATGGCTGGCGAGGTGAAGGCTGCTGCTGAAGACCACGGCAATGGTGGTTCTGCAAATCAAGGCGAAGAGATTCCGTTCTGATTTGCCGGGGGCGGTTCAAGACCGGACCGCCCCCAACCCTTTCGTCATGGAGAAACAAGTATGTCGCAAGCAAGGCGGTTGCTTGAGGCTTTCCACGGCTCTGACGTTGCGCATGGTAGAACAATCGTTGGCAAGCAGGGTCGCAATGGGAAGGTCGAGGCAAAGAGCAGCGTTGTTCGAGAGACGCTAACAGAAGAACGGATGCAAGAGCATCTCGATGGGAAGGTTGGTATAGGCGCCATCCCCATCAACGAAGCAAACGAGTGCCGCTGGGGCGCTCTAGATATTGATACATACCCTTTGGATCTTGTGGCTCTGAACGCGGAGATCGTTCGTCGCAAGATGCCTTTGATCCTGTGCCGCTCGAAGTCGGGTGGCGCACACTTGTTCCTGTTTCTGAAAGACTTTGAGCCCGCTGCAATTGTGCGGGAATATCTGCGAGAGATGTCTGTAGCCCTTGGCTTCAGCGGGTGCGAGATCTTTCCGAAGCAAGACACCATCCTTGCGGAGCGCGGAGACGTAGGCAACTTTATCAACCTGCCGTACTTCGACTCGGAGAACACAACCCGGTACGGTCTGAACGGCAGGGGCGAGGGCCTGGAGCTTGAAGAGTTCCTGAGCCTTGCGGCTTTGCAGCGGGTGTCGTTGGCCGAGCTGAACGCACTGGATTTTGCTGGGGAGCGTAAGCATTTCACCGACGGGCCGTACTGCCTTGAGGTGATCGCGGCCCGAGGTCCGATAACCGAGTTCCGCAACATCACGCTCTTCGCCATTGGCGTGTACTGCCGGATGAAATGGCCGGACGATTGGAAGTCACATCTTGAGGAGTACAACCGGACGTTGTGTTCCCCGGCGCTCGATGCGACGGAGGTGGTCAACATCATCAAGTCGCTGGAGAAGAAGGAATACTTTTACCAGTGCGAGGTGTGCCCGCTCAAGGATCACTGCGACAAGAACATCTGCAAGAGTCGGCCCTTTGGTATTGGCAACAGTGCGCCTGACATGCCTGTGCTCAGTGGCCTGACGATCCTGTTGTCTGAGCCGCGCCTGTACTTCCTCGACATTGACGGCCGCCGCCTGCAGCTATCCGTCGAGCAGCTACAGAATCCAATGCTGTGGCAGAGGGCGTGTATGGAACAGCTGGATATAATGCCGCCGACGATCAAGCCGTCGGTGTGGCAGCAGACAGTCAACACCTTGATGTCCGAGTCCGTGAAGATTGAGGTGCCAGAGGAGCTGACCGTACGCGGCCAGTTCACCGAGTTGGTTCGGCTGTACTGCACCAGCCGGATCCGGGCGACAGCACCGGAAGAGGTGGAGCTTGGCAAGCCATGGACCGAGGGCGGACGCACGAAGTTCACGATGGGTGGCCTTGAGCAGTTCCTCAAGAACCGGGGCTTTGTTGCCTACACCCGTGCCCAGATACAGGAACAGATCAAACAGATGAACGACGGCGGGGAATATCACGGCCACCTAAACCTACGGAAGGACGGTAAGAAAACAACGACCCGTGTCTGGTGGGTGCCGGAGTTCCAAGAACCAGAAGTCGATCTCCAAACAGAGGAAGCAAAGTATGACATCCCCTTCTGATAACTTGATGCGGATCAGCGAGGTCGCGACATGGCTGAATGTGTCGAAGACCACGATCTACAAATGGGTGCGGGAAGACCGCTTCCCCCCGCCGATTATTCTTGGAGACCATGCCAGCCGGTGGTTGGAAAGCGACATTACTGCATGGCTGACCGAGCGGCCCCGCGGAGTCCAAGATGATTCCTAACGCCACCCTTGTCTTCGGACCTCCCGGCTGTGGGAAGACACACTTCCTGCTGTCCAAGATCCGAGATGCGTTGGCCTCTGGCATTCATCCGTCGCGCATTGTCTTCGTGGGATTTACCCGCAAGGCAATCCGGGAAGCGGTTGACCGTGCCTGCACGGAGTTCGGCCTGACGGAGAAGGACCTGCCATTCTTTCGGACGCTGCACTCGATGGCGTTTCGAGCCTTGGGTATTGGCAAGGGCGACATGATGGGGCCCGACGACTACCGTACACTGGGCAATGACTTGGGCATGGACCTGTCGGTCAAGTCGACATCCTTCGACGACGGCACGATCATCCCGTCATACGACGGCAACGGTGCGCGGTACTTGTTCTTGGAAGCACGGGCCCGTTACCGGGGTGTGTCGTTGGAGCAGGAGTTCAATGAGGCACAGGACTGGGACTTGCACTACCCGCTGTTGGAGAAGCTGCACCGGGCGCTGACCAGCTACAAGGCTGCGACGGGGAAGTTTGATTTCGTGGATCTGATCGAACAGTACATTGTTCAGTGCGACGCACCGCACTCTGACATGGTCATTGTCGATGAGGCACAGGATCTAAACTACCTGCAGTGGAAGATGGTGGCCAAGCTCTTTGAGGCGAGCATCGAAGGGTACATCGCCGGGGACGACGACCAAGCGATCTACCGGTTTGCCGGTGCGGAGGTGAGCGAGTTCATCTCGATGTCGGAGAAAAAGATCGTGCTCGACCAATCCTACCGGTTGCCGCGCAAGGTCTGGGAGCTGGCCAACCAGCTGAGCAAGAGGATCAAGGTCCGAGAGCCGAAGGTCTTTAAGCCACGGGAAGAGATTGGCAACGTGCAGTATCACCTTTCGTGGGACACCCTACCGTTAGACAAAGACCACAGCTTTACGATCATGACCCGCGTCAACAGTTTCATGTACAGTTTTGCCAGCAAGTTGGAAGATGAAGGGTTCATCTTCAGCATCAAGGGCCGGTCGTCGATTGACGAGACCAAGGCACAGGTTGTGAGGCTGTGGGAGCGCCTGCAGGAGGGCGAGGAGCTGCGGCTGGGGGAGGTTGTCCACCTCTACAAGAACGCCGCCAAGCGGGGCGACAGAGCGGCGGTGAAGCACGGTGCGTCTAAGCTGCTGGAGGCTGCAGATCCGGAGCAGTTCTACGGCTACGACCTACTGGTCTCGGACTACGGCCTGACGGCGCCGATCTCTACAAGCCCTCTCGATATTGCGCAGATGAGCGAGCGGGAAAAACTTTACTACGATGCGATCAAGCGTCGGGGCATCGACCCTTTGCAGCCGCCTCGTATTAAGCTGTCCACCTTTCACACGATGAAGGGTGGTGAGGATGAGCACTGCGTGGTGTACCTTGGGACAACCAAGGCCTGCGCGGAGAACGACCCCGACGACGAACATCGGGCATTTTACGTGGCCATCACCCGTGCGAGGGACACCCTCCACGTTTTAGAAACAGACAAACGATACAGGTACGAGCTATGAAACGGGACGACACCCTCGACACCGCAAAGAACTTGGTCAACGGAGCACGGGCCAAGGACTACGGCGATGCATTGCTGAACCACCAGCGTATTGCTGACGGCTGGAATGTAATTGCCAAGGCCGCGTTCGATAAGCACGGCCGCATCCTGCCTGCACATGTGGCGCTGATGATGGACTGGGTAAAGACCAGCCGCCTGCTTGAGACGATTGCACATGAGGATTCGTGGGTGGACAAGGCCGCGTACTCTGCGCTTGGGTCGGAGTTCACCAGCAATGCAGAATAATTTGTTCGGTGACCTGCCCCATGTAATCCGCGACGAGATGAACCTGATCGAGAAGGAGTGGCACATGCCCACATCCTTCCCCGATCTATCAGAGTACAAGCAGATCGCCGTCGACCTTGAGACCAAAGATCCGAGGATCAAGGACCTCGGCCCGGGCTGGTCCCGTAAGGATGGCCACATCATTGGTGTCGCAGTCGCGGCGGGAGATCAGTCGTGGTATCTTCCGATCCGTCACGCCAACGGACAGAACCTCGATGCTCGAATGACAATGAAGTGGTTGGCCAAGCAGCTGGCTGATCCTCACAAAGACGTGATCATGCACAACGCCACCTATGACGCAGGTTGGCTGAGGGCTGAGGGCGTAGAGATCAAGGGCCGCATCGTCGACACGATGATTACCGGCGCGCTGGTCGACGAGAACCGTTGGTCCTTTGGCCTCGATGCGATGGCTCGGGATTACGCGGAAATTCGTAAGGATGAGAAGCTCCTGCAGGCTGCGGCCAAGGAGTGGGGCATCGATCCCAAGGCTGACATGTGGCAGCTGCCGCCGAAGTATGTGGGCCTGTACGCGGAGCAAGATGCGGTGGCCACCCTCAAGCTTTGGGAGGCGCTGAAGATTGAGATGGAGCGTCAGGACCTGTGGTCGATCTGGAATCTTGAGAACAGCTTGATCCCCTGTTTGCTGGACATGCGGACCAATGGTGTGCGTGTTGATCTGGAAAAGGCGGAGCGCAACAAGAAGCTGATCAAGGTGAAGGCCGACGAGCAGCGTAAGATACTGCGCGATGCGGCTGGGTTTGACGTGGACATCTGGGCTGCGTCATCCATCGCCAAGATGTTTGATAAGCTGGAGCTAAGCTATCCGAAGACGGAGCAGGGCGCGGCGTCTTTTACCAAGCAGTTCTTGAATGCCCACGAGCATCCTGTGACAACGTCTCTGGTGCGTCTGCGGGAGCTGGACAAGGCAGACGCCACGTTCATCGACAGCATTTTGAAGCACGAGCACAACGGCCGCATCCATACGGAGCTGCACTCTACTCGCAGGGACGAGGGCGGCACGGTGACCGGGCGGTTCAGCTCCTCGAACCCGAACCTCCAGCAGATCCCGGCTCGTGATCCGGAAATCAAGAAGCTGATCCGTGGCCTGTTCATTCCCGAAGAGGGCTGCAAGTGGGGGTCGTTTGACTACTCCTCGCAGGAGCCGCGCTTGCTGGTGCACTTCGCCGCGTCGATCCCGGAGAACATGCAGCACCCAATCGTCGGGGAGATCGTCGATGCGTTCAACACATCCGATGTGGACCTGCACCAGATGGTGGCAGACATCGCAGGGATCAGTCGCAAGGAAGCGAAGACCGTGAACCTCGGCATCATGTACGGCATGGGCGTAGCTAAGTTAGCTAATCAGCTTTCAATCTCAGACACCGACGCCAAGATCCTGCTTGGCACCCACCATGACCGCGTCCCTTTTGTGCGCCAGCTTGCGGAGACAGCTACCCGGCAGGCCGAAAAGAACGGCCAGATCCGTACGTTGCTCGGCCGCCTCTGCCGCTTCGATATGTGGGAGCCGTCCACCTTTGGATACAACAAGCCACTTTCGTTGGAGGAAGCGCAGAAGACCTACGGCGGTATGGGCCGCCTGAGAAGAGCCTTTACTTACAAGGCCTTAAACAGATTGATCCAAGGTTCGGCGGCCGACCAAACGAAAAAAGCTATGCTTGACTGCTACAACGCGGGGCTCACCCCTATGCTGACAGTCCATGATGAGTTATGCTTTTCCGTGGAAAGCGATGAGCAGGCGGCGCAGATTCGTCACATCATGGAGACCGGCTGTCCGCTCAAAGTTCCTTCCAAGATTGACGTGGCTCTCGAGGCGGATTGGGGAGAGGTCGAATGATGGAAGAGTTCAAGAGCTTAGGCTTCAAGGACATGCATCAAATGCAGGTAGAGGCGGTGCTTGAGGTGATCGCGGTCACTCTCAACCTCGCTTCGAGCCAAGGTCCGGAGGTCTACGAGGAAGCCGAAGACGCCGTCGACAACATGGTCAAGCTCTTCGGCGGCAATGGGGTAACCACCACCGTCGAAGTTTACTGACCCGTCTGCTGGCGCTGGACGATCTCCATATTCCGCAAGATGTCGATTGGATTTGATCCGAGGAACGCGGGCGACGGTGCTGCTGCCGGAGTACCTTGGGGCGCCTGAACAACAGGCGCTGCTGCCGGGGCAGGCGTTGTACCGGACACCGCGCCGACAACAGGTGTCGCCGGTTGTGTAGAAGCAGGCGCTGTTTGTACAGGCATTGCTTGAGCTCTCGGTTCTTCCTCCGGCGGATTGATCGGCATACCCCTGCGGCTCTGCCGGTAGGCTTGAATTTCTCTCCGAGGCAGCTCTGAGAATGTGCCGTTTCGGCGCATCACACTGCGGATTTCACCGCTAACACTCAACGGGTCGTACCGGTTACGCATGATTGCTCCGACGCCACCGATATTATTCTGGGAAAGGATGCGGCGGATCTCGCGGTCGGACATCCCAATTGTTTGTAGATCTTCAACGACTTGCCGGAATTGACGGAACACCCTGTAACGAGCCTCGTCCGCCCGCACATATGCATCCATTAGCTGCTCCGCTGTAGCATTCTCACGACGCGCAACGGAGTTAAAGATGCCACTCGACTCTCGGACACCGCGAGTAAACTCAAATGCCCGATAAACAACACCCTCAGAGGCTTGGCTTTCCGACTCAGTAATACCGCTAAAGGTCCGCGCAAGTTCCGCGCTCAGCCGACGTTCTCGGCCGCGACGATCCTCATCCTCGATGCCCAACGCTTCATTTAGCCCAAGGCTGTTTACAAACCCGCGGGCAAAACGGCTGGGCTCAAGTTCCCCCCCGCGAACATCAACAGGGACGATTGAGGGCAGGATGTTTCCAACCACATGGGCGAAGCTGCGCGCGGCTTTGTCTCCGGCGCTGTCCTGTGGATTGTACACCTGCGCGCCTGTAATTGTTCGACCACCTCGACCACCAACCAGTTGTCCAAGTTGGCTCAAAACAGGCGTCTGGGCATTGGGGTCAAGAACGTCACGAAGGGCTGCGGTAACAATCGACTCTTCCGTAAAGGGCGCCATCAACTCACTGAACGATTCGGAAAAGGCTTGGAAGGCGATCTGCTCCGGGCTCCGGCCCATGAGCCGTCCCTCTTCCGCTTTGTTAATGGCGGAAACAAACACGCGCTCCAGCATGTCATACGGGTTTGAGTAGCTGAAGTTGACGTACTGAGGCGTTCCGTCTTCGTAACGGGTCCCCGTAGGAAGCAGGCGCGCATTTATTTCCCACGGCATTGCAACCGTACGACGGACAGCGTCCATCTCTTCTTCCGTCACATCCGTTGTTGCATACGCCAGCTTGGATAGCGTGGGCCCAATGACACCCACGGTTGTCGTTGCACCCACCAGTCGACGCATGCCAATCTCTTGAATAGCGCGGTTCGAGCTGGCAAGTTCTTCAAGACCACGCGTTACAGTATTGATCCCAGTCCGAATGATCTCATACGGAAACGCGATGAAGTTACCAACAGGCATCCGACGCAAGAAGCGGATAGCTTCAGGCGCCATGTTGTAGTTGGGAATGACGTTTCGAACGATGTATGCGGCCTCTTCATCTAAGAACTCACGCATTGGCATGTTGCCTTTTCCGCGCGCTTCTTTGTACGCCTGCCGCTCAGTCGCATTCATCGTCCGCATGGCGTTGCGGAGTTTGTTCCGCTCAAACATATAGTTGTAAGCTTTCCAAACATCGTCGCCTGCTTGGTACAAACGCTCAGCTTTTTTACCCGTGGAACTTACAAACTGGCCGATGGGATTATCAGTCCACGTAGACCCAAAGCGGCGTTGTGTCGCCAAGCCGCCAACCATCTGCGCTGGAGTATCGTAGCCAAAACCCTTTGAGATAAGATCCTGCATTTCGCGTAGCTCAGCCTGCGTCCCAAGAACGCCCAGTTCTTGCATCCGCGTAAGCGCGCGCTCGATGCTGCCTGCCGGAAGATTTCCGTACACAAGCCGCATCGATTCCCATAGGTTCGCACCAGCGCCGACGTTGCCCTGCATGCTTGAGAAAAGGGCTGCCGTCGTTACGTTTCTGATCTGCGTAACAGGCGACAACACGGTTGCACCGAACTGCGTCAAGCCCTTGGCCTTCAAGAACCCGCCGTACAAAGACCGAGCGGAGTTTCCGACAACGCCAATGTCTCCCACAACGGCACGGGTCAAATCCCGGTAGATACGATTTGGCACCGCGTATCCTTCGAGTGAGCCCCAACCGGATCGAAGTGGGTCATCAGATGCGCCCAAGATCCTGAAACCATCCGCTTGCAGCTGCGCTTTTTGCTGCGGGGACATTGCTTCTGTGTTTCGAAACAAGCGACCAAAGGTGTTTGCGTTTGCTGGATCGTCGGCCAAGTTTCGAACACGCCCGAAATACTCGTCGATTGCCCGGAACTCAGCCAAGTCCGCGACGGTCGCAACAAAGTTTTCGATTGGGTTCTTAACCTCGCCAAGAAGTGCGCGCTGGTATTGCGGAAGATTTTTCCGCGTAATTAGCATGTCTGTCGGAAGCCTGTTTTCCGCAACGCGGCTGAGGGGTTCAGTTCCCCGTGTTTTTCCCCGTGCTTGCCGGTACTCATCCAAGAACCGTTGAGTGGCAACCTCAGCGTTTTCCCGGGTCACTTGGCCAAGGATGGTCCCGTCAGGCCCGACGTTTGATCCAAGCTCGGCGGGGGTGGCTTTTTGTCTGGCGATAAGGTCTTTGAACAAGGCCTGTGTTCCGCGGCGGTCCGTTAAGAAACCCGTCACTGCCGCATCAAGTGTAGCCTGATCCGGTTTGTACTTCGCGGTTTCAAAAATTCGGTAGCGGCGCCGCATATATGAACCCAAGCCGCCACGGATAATGTTTTCGATGGTGTCTTTGGCGCCAGCAGGAGTGGCCTGCCCAAACCGCTTAATTAGGTCGCCACCCAAAATCTCTTTGCTGAGGTTATCGATCATCGTCCGCATGCTGCGGACTTCGGCGTGAAGCTCCTTTGGAATTGCCTTCAACAATTGAGCGCGCCGATTTTTGCTGGTCGCTGTCAAAAACTCTTCAATCGTATTGAACGCATCCGCACGGGTCAAAGGAGTACCCGAGATGTTGGCCTTGTTGATCTTGGTCAATACGCTGTCGAGCGACTTGTCTAGGTTCGTCGCAATAGAACGCGCCACGTTTACGTCCGCTGATTGTGCACCCAGTGTCCGCATGCGAGCCTCGGCCACTTCTTCCGGCAACACTCCACGATAGCGGAAAGAAGCCATCGTTTCGCCAATGGCCCGACCAATCGTTCCGGTCTCCTGTCCCAATCGTAGAGCTTCTTCAATAGCTTGAAGACGGGTGTTAATCGGCTGTGCCACGGCCCGAGCACCACGGGCAATTGCCACCGGCCCTGCGTACCGAACGCCGGGAATGCGGTCCACAGCAAGCGCCGTTTCTCCAAGCAAGCGCCCTGTTCCACGGATCAAGGCTGGAGCTACGACCTGCGCTACACCGCCTTCTACACCAACACGAAGCCTTTTGCCCAAGCGGCGAAGAGCTTCTTCCCGACCCTGCAACCCTACAGTATCGTCCGTTTGAGTGGGACCACCCTCAAAGAAGTCACCCAGCGTGACAGTGTCGTTGTTCGACACAACGGCATCAACGACTCCTGCCGCTGCAATCTGGCGAACAGCGGTGTTGAGACGCCCAGCTTTTGAAAGACCGCCCACAATTCGCGCTGCGGCAACGCCCGGAACCACAAACTGGGAGATGACTTCTGCGCCTTTGCCCACCAAGCCAACAGGATCGATACCTGCTTTTTCGCGGAAGTTCTCAAAAGCGTTGGTAACTGCGGACGAGTAGTCCGTGTCGGCCACCATGTCCGGTACAAGCGCGAGCGTCTCCAAGACGCCTTGAGCAATCCGGGTTCCGCCAGAAGCAACGCCTTCGAAAAACTCTTGCGCAACGCCCTCACTCTGCGTGGGGTCGTAGACGTCATCCGGCAAAGGTGCGTTTGGATCACTTACAAGCCGGTTTCCTGTACGGAGTTCGTACGCCCTACCTGCCAAAGCGCGAGCAGCGTCTAACCTGTTCTCTTCTCGCGCCCGTTGTGCCGCGGCAAGCAGGTCTTCGTACCCGGACATATCAAAGCCCTTCGTAAAGTGCGTATTCTTCTTCCGTCATGCCACTCGTAGCTCCGGCGGGAGAAGGAGTGCCCAATATCGCAGCCTCGGCCGCTTCATCCAGTCCGCCGTATATGGGCTGGATCAGTCGCGCAATACGGGTTGCGTATGCGACAGGGTCTTCATCTTCGCGCATGTCAAGCGGGGGCTCGTCAGAACGCGCTGCCGCGAGAGCTGTCGCAAAGTTATTGTTGTAGAAATCTTCCGGAGAGTCATCAGTCATCGGAGTACGTTTCGTGCCCGCTGCACGAATTGACGCCTCCGCGATGTTGGCTGCAAGGGTTCGTGCTAGCCGGTCATCCTCAAGACCGGCGGCAATGGCCAGTTCTTTGATGCGATCTTGGCGCTGACGACGGGCAGCTGCATCCTCTCGCATTTGAGCGGTGCCTTGAAGCATTCCTGTAGCAATGTTGCGGAGCGCGCTGGGATCTTCCCCAGAGGCAATGGCAAAGCCAATCATCGCAAGGTTCATGTACCGCTCGCGCGTCTTGTCCTCATCCGACTCGCCGAACATCTCTTGAAAGAGCTGCTCGTACTGCTGAACGCGCCCACGGACAGTATCCGCCGCGCCGCCGGTCAGGCGATTGAGTGCCGTCGTAGCCGCCGCACCAGAGGGATCGTCGGGGTTGTCGTTGACAGCTTTTTCCGCCGCCTCAATGACGGTTTCATCGGGTTGTGCTTCGGGTTCCGCCGCTTCAGCTTCCGGACGATCTGGTCGCAAAACAGGGCGAGTAGTGCCTTCATCAGGAGCACGAACTTCAGCTGTCGGAACCTCCTCTTGTCGACCCTCGTTCATATCAAACAGGTCAAACCCTTCTGCGGAACCTTGGTCACCAAGAACTGGCGCGGGCTCTTCGCGATCAACCACCATCTCAGGTGGCTGGAACGAACCTGTCATGCCTGACGGCAAACCAGCAAACTCATCCGCCGGACTGATGTACTCTTCCGGCGCCAAAGTGCGGCGCGGTTCTTCCGGCGCGGGCGGCATCGGCGGGCCCTGCATTGGAAACTGCGACTCAAGCATGCGCTCACGGGCAGTAAAGTAGGCTTGGTTCAGAGAGCCGAGGCCCGAGAACCCAGCTGCGAGGCGCTCTTCGCGGTTCATCGCGGAGAACTCTTCTGGTCCGATGTTGGGGTCGACGCGGCCCATAATTTCCAGA
>Ga0099849_1000600_pt1 | contig 16613 bp, 8 predicted proteins | sample CB_VirMetaG_4_FD_78177 | JGI IMG/M metagenome (GOLD analysis project Ga0099849, IMG submission 78177) | Freshwater to marine saline gradient viral communities from Chesapeake Bay - CB_1508_1M Viral MetaG | ecosystem: Environmental > Aquatic > Marine > Coastal | place: USA: Chesapeake Bay... | reverse complement strand
GTAAATGTAGATATTGGGACAAAACGGGGGCTATAGAATGACAAAAAATAAAATTAATTATCCTATAACAAACACAGTCAAGCGTATATTTAGGGCGTTTGAAGAAAACGGTGACAAATTGTCGACTAATGAGATATACACAATTATGCAAAATCAAATTCAATTAAGAGGTGGGCGGGTCTATTCAAAGAACCCAACAAAAGGTACACTTGCTCAAATTTTGAATAAGTACCCTTATTTTAGGAAGGTGGGTCATGTAGATGAGGCCTCTATACAGGGTTTTAGAGTGAGGCTCTGTGTTTGGGAATTGAATGAGGTGAATATAAATGAAAGTACCTCTCATAATTGACTCCAATGAAAGAGGCCCGTTGAAAGATGCTGTAGTTAGAGCAGCAGAGAGGCAGGGAATACCTGTAAAACAGGCGTTTCTGCAGGGCATGGGTGACTACAAAGCCGGAGATGGACATATAGAGTGTAAAAGCATCTCTGACTTGTTTCAATCTACATACTCAGGGCACTTGATGCGCCAAATGGAAAATTTAGACGCTAATTGTCAGAGGGTCTTCCTAGTAATCCACGGAGATCTAGCAAAGTATGTCAAAATAGCAAACAATCAGGGTAGAAAAACCACCTATTCTAAATCACTCAACACGCTTACAGGAATCATTGCCCGTATAATGGCAGATTTCGATTGTCACGTATGGAGAGCCAACAACTACAGCGAAGCGGCCATGTTTATTACGAAATTACATTCAAAGTTACACACATCTGCATCTAGTCACGGTGCAAAGGCAATAACAAGAGTCAGCACTAACGATGTTAGAGCGGACATGTTGCTCGCAGTGCCCGGTTTTGGGCAAGACTTAGTCGAAAAGTTACTAGAGCGATGTGGTAGCATAGAAGAGATGTTGCACGTCGAATCCGTTAAACAGGTGAAAGGGATGGGTTCTGTTCTGCGACAGCGACTAATCGAGGTTCTAACGAGCGAGGAACCGGTAAGAGTAGAGCGCAAATATAGCAAAGGGAGAGGAAAGATATGATAGACCACAGCGTTGAACACTACGAATGCATGCAGACATACCCAATTCTAAGAGGGTATTTGGAACACTTTAGGGAAGTATCGAAAGATAACGAAATACCGGGACTATTGTCCTTTTTCTTCATTTTAGGGCAGGTGGCTCTACCGTTTGTCAGGATGCCTATAGGAGCATCTAACATTGACCCTAGAGTAAGCATGTTTTGGATTCAAGATACTAGGACAGGTAAATCTGTAGCGTTTGAAATTATTCAAAAGGTCATGAAGGACGTAGGTATAGATTGTGTAGACTACACGACAGGTACAGATGCGGCTATGGTGGGGTCTTGGAGCAGAGATAGTGATGACAATTTGATTCAAACTCCCGGTGTATTAGCAGGGGCGAAAGGAATGAACTTCGATGAAGGTTCAATCATCCTAAAACCGACGCAACACTCAGAGCAAACTGTACTATTCTTACAATCAGCACTAAACGCTGCAGGTACAGGTAGGAACTTTCTGACAAAGCACTTGAAAGATGGTACTATTACAATTGAATCTCTTGTATCATTGTGGATTACTACATTCCCTCCACAGGGAATAAAGGAACACGTACTAGACAAGGGTATCTTCCAAAGAGTGTTGGTTTACTGGCGACACTGGACACTTGAAATGAAGAGAAACATTGCTCACGAGTTAGCAGACGCTGTTCATAACAAAGTGGAATTTGAAATATCTTACGAGGAGGTAGTTGAATTCTTCACCAATCTCCAAACACGTCTAAAACAAAGAGTTCTCGATATCAATGGGATAAGCGGTGACGAATGGATTCAATCTACTCGTGAATTACAAGAAGGTTGGACTATGAATGCTATGTATGACATGTTTGAAATCGATGCATCGTATAGATCGGCATTGCATCAGGCTATTGATGACTATTATGATTTAGTAGAAAACATGGACCCTAAGAAACAGGGTGTGTGTGCTTCTTTCATCATGGGATTACAGAATTACACTAACATATTGGCACATCACATGGCTATGATAGAGGGTGTATGGGTCGTTACAGGCGACCATGTTGACATGGCTAAAGAAATACTGTATGACCTATATCACAATCTAATTGACTGGCTTGAATCCGAAGTTAAAGTAGGCATGGCAAGTGCTACCAAGAGGAAACTAGAAGCCAGTTGGAAATCCTCTTATTGGCGGTGTGAGCAATACGACTTCAATGACAATCGTGGGCCGGGATGGGCAAAGAAAGTAGAAGTTATGAAGATGTTCGGTAAAAACGAGAATCTGAGTAGTATGCCCGGAATCAATAACAAATACAACGAAGCGGGAAAAAGTCTGTTTGAGGAAACCCGTGAGGGGAAAAGTAAGTACGTAAGGCTGCTCAAAGAACACAGAAATAAGGAGGCCAGTAAGTGACAACGAAAAATTGCTCACTGTGTAACGCTGAATTTACCTTCAAAGAGGAGGGAATCAGCGGATATTTTGGCCTTCTTAGAGTAGATTTCTGCGACTTCTGTCTAGCCTGCATGGGTGCAATGCAAGAGAGCATCAAAACACTAGCAGGTGAAGAAGAATGAAAGGAGAGCACTTCGTAGTGTTTGCATATGGTAGCGAATTTTCGCACATGGTAAACGCTCCCGAAGTAGTGGTGATTACAGGGGACAATTATTTGTCTGTATACACCAGTCATCGATCTTATGCGAATTCTAAGCCTGTTAGATACTCAAGAATACAAGATGAAATGGCTACAATCGTAGATAGTGGTGGGATATTAGTTCTAAAGAATACTCAGGATTACGGCCTTACACTATCGTGGTCAGGAATCACTAAACTTACACCTAGTGATATCATAGACCATATTGAAAGCCATATCATAAACATAGATGATGAACTAAAGGCATTGACTGGTCATAAAATAAACCTTAATGACACAGATTTGTCCTCTCAGTTACACACTGAGATATATGCCCCCGTTTGGCAAAAGGGCAGTGAAGCCAAAATAATACAAGAATGCATATCTGATGCAAATTTGATACTCGCACTAGTTAAGCGTTGTAGCGACGCAGGTGATATAAGGGTGAGATTGAGAAATGAAGAAATACCGATGGAGTTTGATGTAGAATGGTAAACAATGGAGAGCAACAACAGACAGCACAGAGCCTGAACATTCGTGCTGCGAAAGCAATCGCAGACACGGTTAGAACGACGCTAGGTCCGGCGGGAATGGACAAGATGATGGTAGACGGTGGTGGCAATGTCATTGTAACAAATGACGGTGCTACAATTCTACAGGAACTTGACGTTTCACACCCCGGTGCCAAGATGATTATCGAAGCCGCTAACACACAAGAAAGCATGTGCTACGATGGTACAACTAGCACAGTTGTTTTGGCAGGTCAATTACTGAGTAATACAGAATCACTGTTTGAAAAGGGCTTACACCCCAACGTAATCTGTAAAGGTTACAGACAAGCAGCACAGTGGGCTGTAGAGCATATACAATCACTATCAGAGTCAGCCAAGCCTCATCTAAAGCATGTGGCTCAGACATCGATTACAGGTAAGTCACTAGAGTCTGCCATGGAGCACGTCAGTGAACTATGTGTCAAGGCCGCAGAGTTGGCCGGAGGCGATTTTGAGCGCATCCGTGTCCTGTGTCAGCCCGGTGGAGGACTTGAAGATTCAACATGCTTCTCCGGTGTGGTACTACACAAGGAATTCATGCTACCTGCAATGCCAACCGTACAGGGTAAAGCGTTGCTAATCAATACTGGACTCAGTAACAAGAAGAATGAAGACAACGTACAGGTATCACTCGGCTCTGCTGCAGAATATCAGCAGTATCAACAAACTACGACTAGGGATATTTGGGTCAAGAAAGCAGAGGCTATCATAGAGCGTCTTCCTGAAGGCGGGGCAGTGTTTGTCAGAGACCATGTAAATGAAGTGGTCGCCGCTACACTGGCTAAGGCTGGTATCAGCGTAGTGCAGCGTTTGTCTGAAAGTGACCTAACAGCACTTGGCCTGCTTCTAAACACAGCAGCGGCTCACACCATTGAAGACTTAGGAGATGCCGTTGATGCAGATGTCGAATGCACCACTATTGGTGACATGAAGTATGTTGTAGTCAAAGGTAAGGGTGAAGTTACTACTCTCATCCTCAGAGGTGCTACTAAGCAGACACTCGATGAAACCGAGCGTGGCTTTGAAGATGCTCTTGGTGTAGTGTGCTTGGCATACAATACTCTTGAAGTCGTACCGGGAGGAGGCGCAGCATATCTCAACTCCGCTATCAATCTAAGAAGCAGAGCGGCAGAGATTGGTGGCCGTGCTCAAATGGCTATCGATGCCTTTGCAGACGCACTAGAGACAATCCCTGCTACTATCGCTGAGAATGCAGGTCACGATCCACTGGACACTGTACTGGCACTCAGAAATGAGCATCTGTCAGGCAACATCGATTACGGACCCGATATCGAGGATGGAGGGACTACATCGATGAAAGAGGCCGATGTATGGGAGCCATTGAATCTAGTCAAGCAGGCTATTCAGTCCGCAAGTGAAGTCACTATCAGCATCCTGCGTATTGATGACATCATCGGTAAGCGTGGCGAGTGATTATTGCCTAGAAGCAGTAACTAATTCTCTAGCAAAACGCCCGTAGGGAAACCTGCGGACCTTGCTAGACTTAGATTTAGGTAGTGACTTTTCACCCAATTTGGACATATGTCCGCAAATCGGACATTCCTGAATTGTCGTACCTTTGCCGGAAAAGTAAACGCCTCTAATTACAAGAGGAATGCTTTTCTCGTTGCAGTTGACGCATTCTATCTGTAGTTCTGCGAGTAATTTACCCATAGTATCAAGCCTGTAGAATCAGTAGATGCCACGATGTGCCATCGTATGCAAATCTAGCATACTTGCCATTGGCTATGTTGATGTCAGCAGCAGAGGCATTGTCTGTTTTAGCATTGAACACCGTGTTGTAGGAGCCGCTAGTGGATATGTTTCTAATTTCAATCACATGACCCGGTGGAAATGTACCACTAGGTGTAAGTGTAGCGTGGGCACTGCCTCCATTAGGGTTCACTAACCATATGTTTGCTTGGTCGAAGGTAAATGAGGTGTCAGCAGTCACTATGCTTACTTCATTGGGACCAAGTCTGTGCGTATGCATTGCCTTCGTGCCACCTAGCGTTTTGGAAGCAGCGTAATATAACATAGAATGTGAATCAGGGGTATGACTTTGCCAAATAGCCCCATACTCACTGTCAGTCAAATCACCCGCTTCATTACCGCCGTAGAGTGCTGCGAGATCCTGATGCGAATCAATAGCGTTAGCAGAAGTGTGGAAACCAGTTCCTGTTGTAATTCCACCCTTTGTCATGTGCTGTAGATAGATAGGGCTACTTCTAATGAAAACCCGCCTGTCATGTAGCACCGGAGTAGCGTTTAGAGAAGCAGTCACGTTTGCAGCCCCTCCAGTCATAGTATAGCGGAGCACAGCCAATACAATCGACTGGTGATTACTGCGTGTATTACCTATGGAAGGGTCAGACAAGAAACCTGAAGGTATCAGTGGGGTACCTAATGAAGGTACGACTGGCGTACCCATTTCATATCGAATCCTTGCTGTAGTGCCACTATCTGAACAGATGTAGACTACTACGAAAACGTCACTGTTTGCAGACGGAACTGCTGGAAGTGAACCGTTGAAATTGGCTGTACCGGTTGCACCTATTGTAATCGCTTGAGTGCTACCCGGCCCCCCTGCAAACTTGTACAGTGCACCATCTAGTACACACCACCCACCGTGAATAGTGACTACACCTGAAGATGCAGTTTCTATGAATCCGGGTGTGGACGCTGCTATACTATTTCTTAGAGCAGTACCTACTGCTGTATCAGACATACGAATGATACCGTTACCATGTATTCCTTCGTATGGGTTAGTCAAACTAGGAGATGATAACCCATCTCCATCTTTCAATCCTTCTGCGCTGCTACTCATACCTGCAGCGGCCATGTGTCCTGCCTTTGGGTTCGTCATGGTGTCACCTCAATAATTGCTGAGAATACAATTTCGTTATTGCTTGTCTTAGTTATAGAATCGTATGTATACCTTGCTATAGCAGTGGTGTCAGTTGCATCTGATGGATTCTTGTATTGAATGACTACTTCTTTCAGAGGACTGGAGAAGGTGCTACTTAGAGGGACCTTTGCCTCTACTGACAATGTATGGTCATCCAACACTCTGACAACAGGAGTTACTACTATTGCAGGCTGCGCTGCACCAGTGTCGTCTTGGCTAGCCAATGTGCCTCCGAATCCGAAAACCACTTGGTTAATTCTGTCTTTGAGTGAGTCAATCACAAATCTTGTCCCTTGATTTAATAGTGGCATATCAGCCCCTCCTTCTACTTGAGAATGTACCTTTGTTCATCTTTATCTTCAGATGACTGTTAGCCGATTCAGGTAGTGAATCGATTGATATTTGGAATAGTTCTTCATCATCTGCAACTAAGTCAGGAGAAGCAGTAGCAAGCACTACAGACGATGCAGTTGCACTGCTGACTTTTCCTAACAGGTTACCGTTGCCCCTGTAAACAAATGCATCAGCCCCACCACCACTGATGACACCTGATGTAAATACAGTATCTGCATTAGTACCATCGGTTGTGAGGGTAGTAGTGCCAACTGCATGACCGCCGGAATTGTTGATGAGTATTCCTGTGGATTGTAGATGCATGCGCCCGTTTACTGTGTTCCTGTTTGGAATTCCAATTGCAATTCCGCCAGTTGGATCCTTAACTTCTCTAGTCTCTACACGCCATGTAATCTTGAACTTGTAATCAAACGCTGTTGCAAACTCTTCTTGGCTGAACTGCCTGTTTCTCTCTTCATTATCACGGGTGCTAGAACTTATGTCTACTTCTTGGAAACGCTGCAGGATATCTTCTATAGAACCGTCGACAGAATTGATGTCGATGTCTGATTTACGCTGTGTCAAATAGTGTCTAGTAGACAGAACTATCTTTCTTTCAGAGTCTGTGATGGTCTCATAGGAGATTACATCTCCCGGCTGCACCCTACTAGACATGAGTGTACCCATCAACTTTTCATTACCCTCAGCCTTCTTCGTCATAGCCAGCAGTCTGCGACCAATCGCCTTAGCACTGGCCTTAGTTACTGCAGTTGGAGCGAAAACACCACCGGGTATCTCGTTCACTGTATCTTTCTGTGGTCCAAAGTCGTCAACTTGCACTACATTTTGGTCGTTGTTGGCTCGGACTTTTCCCCGAACCACTACACGGTTGAGGGTACTTTTCCCCTCAGATTCGATTGAGCCTTCAGAAACCATGGTCTGAGTGATTATGTGCTCTCTGCCATGTTTCTGCTGGTGTGAGTAATGTAGATTGCCGAATTGATCGGTGCTCACATTATACCCGTCGTGCTTCGCTAGGAAACGCATAGCACTGACCCCATCCATTCCATAGAAGTCTTGCGCTACGAATGTACCACTAGGATTCTTGATAGTGAGGCCGTTCAATGAATTGGTACTAGCCCTCGCTAACCTGCCGACTAGGTCAGTTGTTCGCAATCCCACGTTTGCTTTCTGACCAATCCGTACCCTTTTGTCAGTAAAACCAATTTGTTTTAATTCTGCGCCCTTTAGATTTCCAAGACGGTAGCGTGTGCCCTTGGTACTACTTTCTATAGAAGCAGGTACTAAGGCTTGCTCAGGGCTATCTGCACCTATGATAAGTGGTGGCAAAACACTAGTTGTAGTAACCTTATCATCGTTTGAAAAGATGTTCCCAGTGTATCTGTGCCCATCGCTTGAATTGTGACTGAGTCTGATTGTATCTTCCTCTTCGATAAGAGAATATTTCCGATCGTGAGTAGGTATAAAATCGCTGGATGTAGGTGCTTTTACTACGAACCCGCTTTGTTGCTTAGTGTATTCCCCATGTCGCACACCATTGTCTACGAACTTAGGCTTACGCACTGTCTTCATGATAGCATCTTGAGATGCGTCAGCACGGCCAGTAACTGTATTCTTACCTACTGCCATGTTCACTCCCCACTATGGTCACCTGTATTATAAGATGCATCCCCGTCACTACCTTTTGGATGTAGGGTTTGGCTATGTCTTGGTTGTACATTATAATCACCCTCTTCATCATCAGGTGATTTTCGACTTGCATCTGCTCTGAAATGCTCAAGTGTGTTCTCAGACATGACTACTCTTGCTACCGGAGAGCGTATGTCAGTCTTGTCATATCCCGTTACATCTACACCCTGAATCTTAGGACCTTGACTGGTAGGTACAGTTAGACTAGAGCCGGGTGTAATTGAGTATACAGGTGCATACGGTGGGCTACTAGGAGTACCTGTTAGGGCATTCGGTGCATCACTTGTGAACAGTCCATATTTGCCTCCGGCTGTCGCTCTATAGAAGTTGGAGCCAACTTGGTCTGCACTACTCTTCATTACAGGGGCAGGTCTGAAGAACTGTACGTGCTTACTATCCAACACTTGTGCTGGCCTATACAGGAATTCTATCTTGGAGTCAGTGAAGTTAGTGTTCTGTATGATAGGGTCGTGGTTAGCATCTTGGTATGGGTTAGATGATGTGGACACGCCAGTTTGCCCCCAACCTTTCACATCTAATACACCCGAATACCTACTCCATTCCATGATGTAAGTTCCACCCAAAGGCCAGTATGCATGTGCATTAGAGAACCTTGTAATACCTGCAACAGGGTTAGTACTGAAATCTAATGAGGTCATATCTAAGTCGCCCAATGTACGACTTCCGCCAGTCATGGCCCCTCTCAGGTTAGTCCTTTGTCCTACTTCTCTGTCAGTGTGCAAACTCGCTGCCTCTGTAGACATGATGACATATTCCCTGCTGACACCATCATTGAGTTCAGCAATTGTATCTACATCTAGTCCCATTCGGATATCATCTCTAGCAACAGGGTCTACTAACCTAGTGTCAGCAGTAACTGTTTCTACTCCTTCACCAACAGATGCACTCGGTTTGAGTAATCCGTCTTCGTCCGCTAGATCGAGTCTTGCACTGATGCCTCTATCGATTTCACCTGCTTGTAGAGTTTCGTTACTTGGTCGAACTAATCCCTGACCAAATGCTGGCTCTGCAGTGCTGTGTGAAAGAACTAAGCCTGTTGCTTCATGAGTTTCGCTAACATCCATCAACATACTTTCGTTGAATACTGTAGGCCAGCGGACACCTCTTCCGTCACCTCTGTCACCGACACGCATAGCACTGGCTGGGTTAAACCAATCTGCAGTGCCCATGTTACTAGCGTCATTGTTAGCAGTGTTTGCGTTACCGCTGTAACGGTCATTACCGTCACCGCCGAACAAGTCATGTGCTGCTGGCCTGTGAGTTACGTTCGTATCTTTGTAAGCGTCTTCAGGATCCCAAGATGGCCTAATACCAAAGCCTCTGACAGGGAATCTGCGGACATCTTCTCCACGAGTATTGCCCCACCAATCGACCAAGTAATACCTGTGTGCATCTGCTAACTCTGCAATACCTTTGCCTGCGTGGTCGCCGGGGTATTCTCTCCTAACCGTAGATGCGTTTCGTATAGTTCTAACTGCACAACCGAATGGCTCTGTCATTCTTCTTCCGTCACTATATCTTACTTGTCTACCGATTTGGTCTTGATTCAACAGTGCACTGATTTGTGTTAATCTCTCTAGTATTCCTATGTAAGTAGCATTGAAATCGACATCGCTTGGAGCACCATCACCACTATCAGCACCGACATAATCCCAGCCGCTAGTCTTGTTATCTTGCTGAACAAATGGTCCGTGATAGTACCCATGTAGTGCGTTTGAGTCAGCGACTTCTAACCAGCCCCTTACATAGTTAGACCAGCGAGGTCTGTTGTAAGCCTGTCGAATTCCAAATCTGAATCCAAAACAATAGTTACGAGCATATGCTGATGCAGATGTCATTTCAGCGTAGGTACGAGTTCTAATTCCTGTATTGTCATCAAAGCCACCACAGTCCATTCCGTGAGTTTCGCCACCCCAGCCAATCAATGCAGAGGTATATGATTCTAAGCGACTCACTCCTCCGCCACCATGAGAACCACCCGGCCAAAATCCTGCGAAGTTATACTTGTCTGAGCCATCTGTACCTCCTTGGTGGTCAAGCGTACCCATTCCGTCTACACGGGCATCCATCTGTGCAGCAGTGTATATTGAACCGTCGTGGAATAACGCTGTGAATACATCGTTATCAGCGTCATGTGGCGGAGCAACCCACTTCATAGCAAAACCAAATGGCCCCTTACTAGCAACATAGTTGAAGTCGTGATAGTGAATAGTCTCAAAGTATTCAGGTACGTGGTTATACGGTTTCTTGTCTACGGGTGTATCTGCGACTCCCGTTTTATCGTAGAAATTACGTGTGCCACCAGTAGCAGTATCACTGTACCAAGTAAACGGTCTACCTAGATTCGGATGCCACAAACACAAGTATGCGTCGGGTAAATGCAGACTGTTTGTATCTCCAGTTCCATCAACCAATGATTTGCTGAACTTGTCTTCCAACTTTCTCGGTGGGAATAATCTTGTAGCAATGCTTGATTTGGTATCAGTATAAATAGTATCAGAAGCGTATGTATTGTAAGGTCTCGTTAGTTTGAGAATTGTATCTGCACCAATGTTAGCCCAAAACTCTGTGCTACCTGTTACACTTTCAAATGTAGTCGATTCACCCAAAGTGGCGTGTGCAAGGGTACCTGTTCTATTTCCATATGTCGCAGTGTACCTTATGCCATTCTTTGTATATTCCAACTCCTCATCGTAATAAGGCTCTACAGGGAACAAATCATTGTTGTCAACGGTGATAGTAGATGCACCGCTGTTTACAGAGAGAACTACACAAGTTGGATTTAGGCTCCTATTACGCCTGTGTACTTCATAGATATCCATGAAAGATGTAGGATAACCAGCAATTGTAATCTGTGCACCTACACAACCGTAAGACATTCTACAGAATTCGTAATAGTTGTCAGGCTTGTGCCACTCCAAATGTTTGAATTTACTAGCACCGGCACTACCAGCACCACCTTTGTGCAATATGCCCCACCAAGGAATGGTTACAGTGTAACCCGGAGTAGCACTGCTAAACATTCCCGGTCTGTATGGCAAACTTCTGCGAGTCAGTGACGAAGAAGTAGTCTCTTGTACACCTAATGGGTTGTAAAGTCCAAGTGTAGGCATGTTTGTGAAATGACTGCCGGAATCAGGTTCGATGTCGAGAATAACTTCGTTGATTATTACTTCACACCCTCTAACATCGGCCATTATTGCCTCAGCCAAGATAAGCGTGTGTGCTCCGTTTGTACTGATATCTTGCTCAATTGCAATCACTGTGTTTACCTGTTGCCCTGTCAATTCCACTACCGAGCCATCAGGTGTATCTGCTGCAGGTCCGTTTGCATGGAAGCCCTTGAGTTGTTGCTTGAAGACGTTAGGCTGTATTACAATTTGATAAGCCCCTACCTCCATCGGATCGGGGAAATGGTTGTTGAGTGTGTATGTGCCAGCCGCTTCTAACACTAATTCGTGCCCACCAGCAGCATTCTTTGTACCTGCATCTCCTACAGATGCAGCGATACCGTAGCCTTCGTACTTGACTTTGGTTTCAGTCAACAGTGTAAATCCTCCACCGTGTATATCGGATGGAGAGAATGCAGCAGTTGGGCCGGAGAAATAGATGTAAGGGTCTCGACCCGGTTCATGTGTAGTTGTAGTTGCAGTACCGCTAGTTCTAGTTGCTTCATTTGTACCAACTAAACTGTCTATTGCAGGTGCGTTATTGGATGTCCTACAACTTTGATTCAGTTGATACAGCCTCTGATAAGCAGGGTGGGCGTAATGACCCGGCAGCAAAGCCATAGTTGGATTGACATAGTGATGGCCCATTCTTGGAATAGGCATAGGTGTCATCTTAGGCTTAGTTAGATTATCATGGGCAGTAGAGAACGGCTTAACCATGGCACCGGTATTTGCGGGTAAATTAGTGTAAAGGGTGTGCCAATCTGTAATTTTCATATCAGGACTTGCACCACTGTATTCACTGTGGTCACGGAGTCTGCGAGATGCAAATATGCGAGTGCTACCTGCAGGCATGTAGTAAGAAGGAACAACCTTCAAACCAGTCTTACCTGTAACAAATTCTACAAAGTCAGGAGAGTATACTACTCCTGTAAAGGTACTACCTGAAACACCTGTGTAAGAAGCAATCACTCCCTTGTCAGTATTAGGGTCGTAAACTCTGAGGAAATATCTACCGCCACTCTGCTCTGATGTATCTAACCAAGTAGCAGATTCAGGAGCACTACCAACTGTAATGACGGAACCACTGTAACTAGAATATGTCAATTCATCAACATCATCTCTGTGAGTCATACTCACGCCCATTTTTGTTACATGGAAATACAAACTCCTGTCGTGCGGCTCATAAGAAGTAGAGAGTGGTTTGTTACCTGTGTGGTCTTGCCAGCCTTCTGAAGTAGATGCAGGGAAATTCAACCTATGTTCATTCTTATCAATATCAACATCAACTAAGTCTTGGCTCAAGTGCTCCCACCCATTGTTTTCCCAAGTAGGCCAAAGGCGGGGACCTGCATATGTATTATCGAACATATCCGTGATATGTTGTATTGGTTGTGCTGGATGTTGTAAACCACCTGAACCAATAGTCTCATTCTGATAGGCTTGGATGCGATCGAATCCGGGCCTTACAATGACATTGCCGGGTATTTCGTCAGGATTAGGTAACCTAATCTTCATGTTAGGAGAGACACCTGTACCTGCAAGGGCTGGTGCTAGACCTTGTATCTCTCTGTCACTGACATGTCTAAAGTCCATGATGACTGTGCCTAGCGGAGAGCCACCCTCTAGCCTGTGCTCTTGACCTGTATCGTCAACAACAGTCATGCTTTGGAACTGTAACTCCTCGTTTGGAATCATTAGTGCGTTCTTAATTTCTATTGGGTGTTGTTCTGCTAGTTGTGGGTGAGACAGTTCCTGAGCCTGTATTACAGGGAACATGGCGGAGTTAGTAGATTCAAAACTAAACCTGACGTTGCCCAGCACCTTCTCTCCGACTAACTTGTAATCACTGCCGTCTTTGCGCTTTACCCAAGGTACAGCACCTAGTCCTCTTGCATTAGCAGCAGGCATAGTCAGGCTACCACCATCCATTCGTTTCCAAACGATGTGTTCAGCCGAAAAGTTACGAGCAGCACTTCGCTTTTCATAGTAACCAAATAGACCGGGATGAGGCATAGCGGTGACTGCTGCTGAAGGATTCAAGTAATCGTCTAGTCCGCTATTACCTATACATTCCACACCGTATGTACCAAAATCCTCATGGAAGTTTGAGCCTTTAATTATACTCTCATCCCAAAACAAATCACCAGTTGGATGCAGACAAGGGTTTGCTTGTACCATATCACCTGACTGTATAGTGCGATGCCATTCAGCGTCAGTAGGTGCGCTGCCGGAAGCAGGATAATCTGAGTTGTCAAAAGGCCTTGTGAAGCCGGTGTGCATTTGTGCTTCTACACGAGGGCCAGCGTTAGCATAAGCAACATACCTAGACTTATTGTGGACTTTGTCAGTGTCCCATTGAATAGTACCGGCATGTAGAATGTTACCATTTTCCTTTGCCATTAACCAATCGCCTGAACATAGAATGCCATCTCTGTCTGCTTTGGCAATCAGTGGTAATTCACTTTCATTAGTTATTGCAATCAAATGCCTCGATGATAATCCGTTTACACAGGCTTCTGAGAAAGTAGCGGTAGCAACATCGCCCGTACCTACAGGGGCTGAAGATGCAAGGCATGTTTCTGCTGCGCCATACGGATTGAAGCCGAGGAACGGATGCCAAGCACCAAGTCCAGCAGGGTAAACTCCTGAACCTATTTGAGTACCGGTGTATGAATTGAGATAGGAATATGCTTCGCCAGCCCACCCTACTGCGCCAACTGGCTTAGTTCTATCAATTGCATCAATCAAGCCGTTGTAATGCACTTGGCACATGTGGTCTCTTGAAGTAACACTACTGTCGTTATTGTGTCTGTGTGTTCCTGCCTTTGTCCAAACATATGCTTTGTAATTACTATCAATAGTAATATCTGCCCCTGTAACAGGACTGGTGACGTTGGTGTTACCAGTAGTATCATCGATTGTTACTCTAGCATCATCGCTAGCACCGGGTTGAATAATAATTACTTCTTCGCCGGGAACATACCCTGAACCCGGATTGTTTATTGTTACACCAGTTACTTGTCCCGAACCATTGACTGTGATATCGACTGTCAAACCATTACCGTTCTGTGAGCCACCGGAGCCATCAGTGACTACATTACTTGCCGCTGTATATCCACCTGTTCCTGCTGGACTGATGATTGAAATTGCAGAGACAGAGGTAGTTGTGGGTCCTTTGCCTAATGTAAAGGTAGTGTTAGGTGAACTAATTGTTTGACTGACATAGGGTGCGAACCCTGCTTCACTACCGCTAAATCTGAGCCAACCATAATCAGGTAAAGTAGTAGCCGTGCTTGTTACTCTAACGCTGGCAGCAGTACCACCTGACTCCGCAGTATACTGATTTACTGCAAGTTCTACCCAACCGTATCTATCCTGCTTGTGTGCGTTTTGCATAGAAGGCAGGAATGTACCACCAATTGCTTTTAGTGGATCTTTACCGGGGAATGTGTTGATAGATGCGCTAATTACTGCACCTAATTCTTCTGCATTCTGTACACGGGTAGCGTCTATCAAAACTATGTTAGCATCACTCAGTTGGCTATCCTCAGAGCCACTTCCATAGGCCGCTAGATAGGCCTCGGCTAACAAACCACATGGTCTAAACGCAGACACATTGTGTTTGTTAGCACTACCTGTAGCAAGCCTACCTGTCTCAATAGGATGTTTAGGATTGAGATTGATATGGTTATCGAGGAAGTGTCCTCCGGGATGGTAACCACCATCCATGTGCCAAATCGCAAATGCCTTTTTGGTAGTGGGGTAAGTGCTACTTTCCAAATGGTTACCATTAATATCAGTAAAAGGATAGTTGAAAGGATGAGCAGATGGTGCAATGAAGCCGCTAGGATATTGTAAGTCTGTACCTTCGTAATAAAATGCCTTATCGTAAGTCTGAAGCATTTCTCCAGTACCGCTAGCGAGAACACTAGGGAGTCCTTTAGTTGGTTCCCAATTCATATCGTAATTAAAGCCTCTAACTTTGTTCTTTTGGAAAAATGACGTTCGTGGCAAGTGTGCAGATGCAGCCAATGTTCGATTAAATCCGCTTGAAGTATCATGCCCATTCGCTAATTGATTTGGTAAGAATGACGGAGAGTCACCTGTTGTATAAATTGGAACGGCACTGTACCCGTTCCCTGTAGTGACTATGTTCGATCCTTGTGGTTCAAATGCAGCGGTGTTGTGAGGGAATGCTTGACCGGGACCAAACACCATGTACACAGTTTGGTCCAAAGTGTCACCTTCTGCACTATATCTTGCATGAGGGTGAGCAAATCTGAGTATGATTGGGCTAGGTATGTTAGTTGAAACTGTGTTTGTTAAATCAGTGTAAGTAATACCAGTGGCCTTAGTGTTAGCACCTTTTGCCATATCAAACGTCAAAATACCATCTTGGTTGAACATCGGTGGATTGTTTTTCCCTTTGTGGTCATCTAAGTAGGGTGTACCGGGGAACATTGCTAACATAGCGTTAGTGTCAAGTAAAGCATAGGAACCAGCGATTTCTCCAACATTTTGTAGACCAGCAGAACCTGTTGGGCCACCAGCGTATGGGTGAGTGTAGAATTCACCGTAATCATTTTGCGTACCGTCATTGATGTCCATTACTACTCCACTAAAACCACCACCAAAGTAAAGTGGTACCCAGTGGTCAGGACTATCTCTACCGCCTCTGAAGTAAAGGAATGGACTAGACATTTTACTACCGGCTCTACGAATGCCATCCGTTTTCATACCGTTTTTGACATCTCCATTCCGCATGAGAATTTCAGTGCCGGAAATAGTAGAGTTATTGAAATTGGTACTAGTGCCTGTAGCGGCAGAATAATCTAATTTTATTTCTGCATCAGAGCCACCCCTGTGACTTTTTACTTCTGCATATTCATTAGAACCTAACCAAAGAGTAAACCGCTCGCCCCAACTTTCTGCGTTATCCGAACCGGGTACACAAATAGAGTACATGTAAGTATTACTTGCTAAAACCAAATGAGCACTCGAAATTGAACTTAAAGTAATCATAGGACTATCTACCTTTGGAATTATGTGGTCACCGGCAACACTAGTGTAGTTTTCACCACGAAGGTTTCTTTGCCATGTAGATGTATCAACAGGGTTATTTTGGCTGTCGACTAGTATAGGTGTGGCTGTGTTAGCGTTAGTCCCCTTATATCGAGTAGTGATGTGCAAAACCGTGTAAGGTATGTAGCCCACGTCTAATCTAGTGCCATCGTCCCTTTCCGAATCACTAAGT
>Ga0099849_1000594_pt1 | contig 16725 bp, 17 predicted proteins | sample CB_VirMetaG_4_FD_78177 | JGI IMG/M metagenome (GOLD analysis project Ga0099849, IMG submission 78177) | Freshwater to marine saline gradient viral communities from Chesapeake Bay - CB_1508_1M Viral MetaG | ecosystem: Environmental > Aquatic > Marine > Coastal | place: USA: Chesapeake Bay... | reverse complement strand
TGTAAAATATTTACAAAATCAAATGGCTAGAGGTGTTTTAATGTCAGAGGAGGGTGATATAAATGAAGCACAAGCGCAACAATTAAAGGACAAATTTAGATCAAATTATCAATCAAGCAATAACGCTGGTGATATTATTATTACTCCAAAAAAATTAAGTTGGGTTAATTTTGGTTTATCTGCTTCAGATCTTAGTTTAATTGAGCAATATAATGCAAGCGTAAAAGATCTTTGTAATATATATAATGTGCCAGTTCAGTTGTTAAATAACACTAGTTCAAGCACTTACAACAATATGAAAGAGGCAAAAAAAGGTCTTTATCAAAACGCTGTTATACCTGAGCTTTTAAAAATTAGGGATGAATTAAACAGATGGTTAGCACCACAGTTTGGTGAAAATATATATATAGATTTTGATTTTTCAGTGATTCCAGAATTACAGGAAGAAATGGAAAAAGTTGTTGGTCAGATGGCAAATGCATGGTGGCTAACTCCGAATGAAAAAAGACAAGCAATGAGTTATGCAGAAGAGGAAAATGAAGCGTTAAATGATTTTTATATTCCAGCAAACTTACTACCAGTAAATGGATCAGACATTGAAATGCCAGAACCACAACCACCAGCAAAAGAAGAATCTAAAGAAATTGATGTTAAAATAACACCTAAAAATGAAAAAAAAGCTGATGGTTTTAATGATTACCCACAATCTGCAACTAATAATGCTAAAAGAATGTTGGAGTGGCGTGATAAACATGGTGATGAAGTAAAAGGCGGAACAGCAGTTGGTTGGCAAAGAGCAAATCAGTTAGCAAAAAGAGAATCATTGTCAAGAGATACTGTTGGTAGAATGGCTGCATTTAATAGACATAAAAAAAACTCAACTGTAGATCCAAAATTTAAAGACACGCCTTGGAAAGACAGAGGTTATGTGGCTTGGAATTTATGGGGTGGTACTAGCGGTGTGAATTGGGCCATAAAAAAAATGGAATCAATAAGAAATGACTAATGCTACAAAAATCAGTAAAACAGTGGCGTGATGATTATGCCAAACAATTATCAATTGCAGAAAAAAAAATTACGCCTAAAATCAAAAAATATTATCAAAAAGAATATTTCAAAGGAGTAGATAATTTTATTGAAACTGGAAATCCAGATTACCAATCTTTATTTAAATTTGATTTTTTTAAACAAATCTACATTGATATATATGAATCTGTTAGTATGCAGTTTGCTAAATGGTATGCAAAAAATTATGAAAAGTATGAAGTTAAAGCGCAAAATACAGATCAATACATTTCTATTTGGCGTGCTGCTTTTAGCTTTTATGCAAGTCAAGTTGCAGCAACTAATGTAGTTTTAGTAAGCAATACAGCTAAACAAACATTAATTAGAATAACACAAAGGTTATACAGTGATCCTGATTTTGTTTCTTTAGGTGCTGATGAAAGAGCCAGAATATTGAGAAATCAATTTTCTAAATATTCAAGATACCAAGCTTTAAGATTAGTAAGAACAGAATCAGTCAGAGCTGCAAGTTTTGGTGTTGAACAAAGTGCATTGCAAGTATTTGCCGGTAGAAATTTAAAAAAGCAGTGGATTACATCAATGGATGGTAAAGAGAGAGAGTGGCACGCATTTGCTAATAATCAAACAGTTGATTTTAACAAACCATTTTTAGTAGGTGGTGAATATATGAAAAGGCCAGGAGAGGGATCTGCAAGAAATGTAATTAACTGCAGATGTTCAATGATACCTTTTCCATCGGATTAATAATCAAATAAAAAATCACTAAATTTGAAAAAAAATTAATATTATGAATTTTATATACAAAACTTCACCTTTAGGAGAACTTTCAGATTATGATGAAAAAAATTCTATTGTAAAAGGTTATGGGTCTTATTTTAACAATAAAGATGCAGACAATGATGTTATTATGCGTGGTGCTTACCAGAAAACAATAAAAGAAAATGGAAGCAGAGTAAAATATTTATACCAACATAATATGATGCAACCAATCGGTAAAATGAAAGAGTTGTATGAGGATGATAAAGGATTAGTTTTTGTAGCTGAAATTCCTAAAACTTCTTTAGGTAAAGATGTAATTGAATTAATGAAAGCCGGAGTAATTACAGAAAATTCTGTTGGTATTTTACCAATTCAAAAAGAGGATAAAGGCAATTACAGAGAATTAAAAGAAGTTAAATTGTTTGAAATATCTGCAGTAACATTAGCTGCAAATGATCAGGCAAAAATAATGAGTGTGAAAGGTACGCAGATGATTGATGATATTTATAAAAGATATGACAACCTTTGCAAACTTATTAGAAAAGGCGAAATCTCAAATGAAATGGGATACGCTATTGAATCAGAAATATACAAACTTAAATCTTTATTCATTGATGCTACTCAGCCAATTGAAGAAATTACTGAGCCAGTAGAACAAAAATCAGAGTTTGATGTTTATAATTATTTGTTAAATTCTTTAAAATAGTTTTTTTAAAATGGAAGAAAATGTAAAAAAACAGCTTGATCAATTAGGAAACATCATTGATGAAAAGATTGAAAAAGCTAATGAACAGGTACTTAATCGTGCCGATGGGAAGATGGATGAAACTTTAAAAGGTGAAATAAACAATCTTACCCAAAAATTCAACGAGAGAATTGATGCATTAGAAGTAAAACAACAAAAAAACTTCGATTCATTAAGTACACAAGTTGAAGATAAATCATTTAAAGGTGGTTTAGTAAAGAGCATTAATGAGGGTGCTCTAGATTCTATGAGAAATGGATCAGCAAGATCTGCTAGCTTTATATTAAAAGCTGACATGACAATGAATGCTGATTTTACTGGTGAAGTTGTACCAGCTGATCGTGTTCCTGGATATAAATTTGATCCTACAAGAGCAGTTCACATGAGATCTATTATTCCACAAGGTACCACTAATTCTGATGTTGTAAGATTCGTAAAAGAATCTGGGTATTCAGATGGTACTGCAAACAAAGCTGAAGGTGCTACATTAGGTCAATCAGATTTCGATATGACTGCTGATAACACTACAGTTGAGAAAATCGGTGCATATCTAAGAATTTCTGAAGAAATGTTAGCTGATACGCCTCAACTTACATCTTATATTTCAAACAGAGTACCAGCTAAATTATTAGCTAAAGAAGATGATCAAATCCTTAACGGAAATGGTACATCTCCTAACTTATCAGGTATTATTACTGATGGTGCTAATTTTGTAACTGGATCAGGTGGTGCTTTTTATCAGTCAATCAATTCTGCAAATGAATTTGATGTTCTTGCTGTAGCTTTAAATCAACTTGCATTAAGCGAGTACCAAGCGGATAAAATTATCTTAAACCCAACAGATTTTCATAAGATCTTATTGTTAAAAGATTCTGACAATAGATATTTAAAAGATCAAGTGTATGCTGGATTACAGCCAACTATCATGGGAGTACCTGTTATTGTTAATACTGCAATGACTGCTGGTAATTTCCTAGTTGGAAACTTTAGTCAAGGTACACAGCTTTGGATTAGAGATAATGTTTCTGTTGAATTCTTTAGAGAAGACGGAACAAATGTTAGAGATGGTTTTGTAACAATTAGATGTGTAGAGAGAGTTGCACTTACTAATTACTTACCAAATGCATTTGTTGATGGTTCATTCTCTACTGCTAAAACAGCATTAGAAACACCGTAATAGGTTATACTATTCAATAATTAAGGGGGGTTTTTTACCCCCTTTTTTTATATATAAACATTAAAAAAATATTCGTATATTTGCATTGAGAGTTGGTAAATTTCAAGCATTTGGCACGAACTTTAGTAGGTCCCCAATTGATCTGTAACTCTACAAGTATCTGGCCTGGATTTCTGGGTAGTGTCTGAAAGCACCAAAGAGAAATCCAGTTACCGGATACCGATCTTCACAATCCCCTTTCCCTACATAATAATTAAAAAATATTTAAATAAATTAAAAAAATTTTTTTTATTTAAAGAATATTTATATATTTGTATAATATTAATCAAACAAATAAAAATTATTATGGATTCAATATTTAATCAAAACATGGAAATCTTATTTAATAAGAAAAGATCTTATACAGTAGAATATTGGTATAGAGCCAACGGAGATGATTATGATTATTATCAAGTTGGCATTGATGCAAGATCAGAAAATGAAGCAATAGAGAAAGTAAAACTAACAGCGCCAGCTGGATCAAATTCATTTAAAATAGTTTAGTTATGAGTTCACATGCATTATTACATAATATTAAATTAAAAAGAAAATTAAGAAAGATAAACCACCCCTCATTACAAGAGGGTTGGGAATCTTTATCAAGACAAGAACAAAATCAAAAAATGTTACAATGGAAAATATCAGTAATAAAAGAATAGGTTTTTATTTAGCAATGATTTTTTTTGCATTAGCAGTTAGATCATTTATTATAGAAGATCTTTTGACATTAATTGTTTTTGTTATAATAGCATTAGTAATTTTAGAACACAGCAAATGGGATGAAGTGGAATGAAATCGAATTAGAATTATTTATAAATACTATGATTGGTGATGATTGGGAAAGATTATCTCCAACAAAAAGAATTTTGATTCTGGAAAAGTTACATGAAATTCAGGACATAAAAAAATCTGTTTCATAACAGAGTTTGTTTGATTTTTAGTTAGTTGAAAGGTGGGTGTAAAAGCACCCATCTTTTTTTTTACTATATTGTAAATATGAATCAAAATCAAAAGGGGTGTTTTGCTGAACATATGTTTGCTGTAATGGCAATGAAAAATGATTTTAATGTAAGTATGCCCTTGTTAGATTCTAGCGCATATGATTGCATTATTGAAAAAAATAATGTCTTATTTAAAATACAAATTAAATATCTGGGATTACATAGAGTTGAAAAACAAAAATCAATGCAATGCGTTTTAAAAAGAGATTTTGGTGGTTATTCACTTAAAGATGTTGATTTTTTTGCTCTATGGTATGAAAAGGGAAATGGATTTTTTATTATCAAAAACAAAGAGCAGAGATCAATCAGAGTTTCACTTGAAGGTAAGTACAAAAAAAATTTTAATAACTTTGCACTGATTTCATAAATTATAGAGTTAGTTCATTAGTGCCACTTATAAATCATAGTGGCACTTTTTTTTTATCTTTACAAAAAATTTATATTATGAAAATTAAATTATTAATGTCAATGAATGTTGACGGAAAAGATCTACCAGCTGGTGAAATTATTGAAATAAATAAAGCTAATAAAGACAAATGGATTAGCAAAGGTTGGGGTGAATTAGTTCAAAAAGAATCTAAAGTAAAAAAAGAAACAAAAGAATTAAAGGTATCAAAAGAAACAAAAGATGCGACAAATTAAAATTAATTCAACAACAGGATCAGAAATTGTAGGGTTAAGCGCTGTAAAATCATTTGCAAGAATAGATACATCAGCAGATGATGCCATTATAGAACGCTTAATAAAACAAGCAAGGATTTGGTGTGAAAATTATATTAGTAGAGATATTGTTGCTAAAAATAGAACTTATTATGTGCCTAAAACATCTGGTATATTTGATATACCTTTTGGCCCAATATCAAGCATTGAATCAGTAACAATTGATGGAACTGCTTTTACTGGATATACATCTGTTGGATTAGATAATGAAACAATTGATCTAGATGGTTATGCTGAAAAAGTGAAAGTTACTTATATAACATCTGGCTTGTCTGATGACTTTTTAACGCAAGTGATTTTACAATTAGTTGCAACTTTGTATGAAAATAGATCTGATTATGTTGTTGGATCAGAAGTTAATTTAGTGCCAACTGAAACTAAAAAAGTTTTAGCATCATATAAAAATATGTTTGTATGAATCCTGGCAAACTAAAAAATAGAATTGAAGTTTTAACAACTACTAAAACTGCAGATGGATACGGAGGGTTTACTGGTTCAACTAGCACTGATGCCACTTTATGGGGTTTTGCTAAAGAAAAAAAAGGTGAGTTTATTATGGGTGATGGATCAAGAAAAAAATATAAAGAAGTTGAGGTTGTATTGAGAAAAAAATCTTTTGATTTAATTGATGATACAGATTTTACTTTTAAAATAGATGGATCTTCGCCTTATAGAGTCAATGATGTTTATGAAAGCCAAATTGATAAATATATAACTATAACAGGCACACTAGTTTAATGAAACAATTTTCTATTACTGCAGATAAAAAAACAATAAATCAATTTCATAAAAAAATGAATAGATTAAAAATGTTTGCTGCAGATGAATTTAAAAAGGGAATCCAAAACACTGGTGCTAATGCAGTTAAAATTGCACAAAGGCGTGTACCAGTAAAAACTGGTGATTTGAAAAGATCTATTCATTTAGGTCAAGAAATGTCTGGTAAATATGTAACTAGTGTTTATGTAGCTGCAGAAATGGATTACGCTGGACATGTAGAATTTGGCACTAGCAGACAAAAACCTCAACCTTATTTTTTTAATTCAATTAGAGATGCAATGAGATTTGGTTTAAAAAACTTACAAATAAAAATAAATAAAATAACTAAATCATGAATGAAGCAATCCATTTTATCAGAGCAAAAATTTATACTGCTTTAAATGGCAATATTACTAGCAATTCAAGTATTGTTCCTATATTTAACAGAGTGCCAAGCAATCAATCTTCACCATATATTTGGATTTATTCTTTAAGCACTAATGAAATAGATCAAAATGCAGATAAATACATGTTAGAAGTAATTACAAGAATTGAATGTGTAACTAAATTTAGTGCAGATGTTGGAGGTGATTTAATTGCGAATCAATTAGTTTCAGATTGTGTATCTTTGTTACGAACTAGATCAGCAGGTTATTTTAATTTAAGCTCTGATAATTTTAACGTTTATGGATCAGAAGTTGAAAGCATTAACTATTCACAAGAAGATGCTGAAGATGGAACATATATAAAAGGAATTATTGAGTTAAAAAATAAAGTAGAACAAACAAATTAAAATGGCACAAAAAATAAGCGAAAACACTGAAATTAAATTAGATTTAAAAACAATAGGAACAATATTAGGGTTCACAGTTGCTTTAGTTTCTATGTATTTTGCTTTAAAATCAGACATAGCAAAAGCAATGGAATTACCAGCACCTGAAATATCTAAAATAGAATGGACTTACAAAGACGATCTGATTCGTTCTAACATATCAAATACAAACGAAAAGGTTGAAGGACTAGAAAAATCTGTTGACGAAATAAAAGAACAACTTAATAAGATAGACGAAAGATTATATCAAATAAGTAAAAATTAAATGAGATGTGTAATAATCCTAATTGCATTTTTTGTAACGGTTGCGACTAATTCGCAAAATAAAGATGACATCACTGTAATTTATTACAGCGCTAAATTTATTGATGATATATCTTTAACTGAGTTTAAAGAATATAATTTACAATCATTTTACATGAGTGAAAACCCAAATGTTTTTGCAAATGAAAATGTTAAATTTTTGCCAACAGTTATTTTATATAATGATGGTGAAGAAGTAATAAAGTTTGAGGGAGATATAAGTTTAAAAATAAAACCAGAAAATTGGAGAGACCAACTGTTAGAAAATATCGATGTTTTATTATCGCAACGCTTCTAGTTAGTTTATGTTTTGGGCAAATTCAAAAAGACAAATATTATCATTTTGGTGCTGGAGTTGTTTCTGGTTATACTGGTTATAAAACAGTAGATTTGCCAATAGCAACATTATTTGTTGTAGGTTTTGGTAAAGAAACTTTGGATTATATACAATATGGTAAATTTGATACTAAAGATTTATTAGCAACTACTCTTGGGGGATTTGCAGTATCACTAACAATAAAATTAATTAATAAACCAAAAGATGAAAAAATTAATAAGTGTATTATTTGCAATTATCGTAAGCATAAGCGCAAACGGTCAAGAAAAAAAAGATAATTTATTAAAAAAAATATTCAAATATTCAACACCTTACGTTAGCTATTCTGAAGCTAACAGCTTACAAGGTAATCAAACATTTTATGTAACGCAATCTAGTGAGTTAATTGAAACAACTGTAAGGAACCCAAACAACTTTGCATTTAATTTTGGAATAAGAAAAATATCAAGATTTGGTTATCAAGATAGAGTTAATTTTTATACTGGAAATGAAAGCAAAAGTGCATCAGAAAATGCTAATATAGGTAGCGTTGATGGTTTAGAATATCTTGTAAATATTTCTTCTGGCAGACAGCAAGGAATGGAGTTTACAAATAATAATTATTTTGTAAGATATGTTGGTAAATTTTATATTGCTAAAGCAGAACATTTAAAAAATGAAATAGTAGATATTGAATATAATTCTGTTGATTTAAGATTTAAATTACCTATTGGTAAAAGATTAAATTTTTCTATTGGTGCAGTTGCAAGAACAAATCCCGTTGCATATGGATTTAATCCAATACAAAAATATTTTGATGATGGCAATCCTTGGTGGTTATTAAGTTATGATTTTGGACATACAGACCAAGTTTTTCAACAAGTAGATCTTCAAGGCAACGTAATAGGTTATGACTATTTTTGGTATGATCAAAATGGAGTGCAAATAGCGAGTTCTGACGAAGATTATAGACGTTTACACTTCGGAACATTAGTTAATAATTATAATGCAGTAGAACTGTCTAAAATAGGTGAATTTACATATTTATCAAGCATTGCAGCATTAGATTATTATTTTTATCGTAAAAACATTTGGATTCATGGATTTATAAATGTTTTACCTCACCATAAATTATTAGATGGTGATAATCGTTATTCTTATGATAATTTTATTGGAGATGACAAGTGGGTAGATATAAAATCCGGAATTGTTTTTGGATTTAGAATAAATAAATGGTTTGGTTTATTTACTGAATATAATTATCAATCATATTGGGGTAAAGAAATACAAGAAATAAAAACAGGTATAAATATTAAATTATAAATTATGTGGAAAATTACAAAGCAGTATTTTAAAGATTTATGGGTTTATTTTTGGAGTTTGACAACATTTGATGAAAAGGTTGTTGCGACAGGTAAAGAAGTAAAACAAAGAGCAAAAAGGGTAAAACAAGAACTTAAAGATGTAAAAAAAGCAGTTAAGGAAGTTGCAAAACAAAGCAAAGATGTGGTTGATGCTGCAAAAGGATCTACAAGAAAAGGCAGAAAAACAAAAAAGAAATGATTACAAAAAATTTTAGCAAATCAGAATTTGAATCTAAATGTGGTTGCGAAATGCCACAAGAGGTTTATTTTAATATTGTAAAAGTAGCAAATCAATTACAATATTTAAGAGCAGAAATCGGTAAGCCAATTAAAATAAATAGTGCTTACAGATCTCCAGAACATAATGAAAAAGTTGGTGGAGTAAAATCATCACAACACTTATTAGGCAAAGCTGCAGATATTGTTGTTGATGGTATGCCGACAGAAATATTATACCAACATATTGAAGATGCTATTTCTAACGGTGAAATGTTACAAGGTGGTTTGGGATTATATGATACTTTTGTTCATTATGATATTAGAGGCACAAAAGCAAGGTGGGATTACAGAAAAAATAAATAAATGGAATTTTCTATAATTAATAAAATGGATTGTCTGTTGCTTGGATTTACATATTATCCAATAGATGATTTAAATGATTATAGTGAATTAAACATATATTTTTTTATTATAGTATTTCATTTTAAATTTTATTAATATGAGTAAAAAATCTTTTAAAGAAACAACTGTTGGACAACTTTTATTAGGTGCTGCATCTGTAATAAACCCAACTTTAGGCAATGTTTTAAATGGCGTTACTTCGCCAAAAGAAGCTGTTGCTGTTATAACTAAATCTGAAATTTCATTAGATGATAAAATTAAATTGCAGCAGTTAATTGTAGATCAACAAACCAAAGAGATGAACGAAATCAGTTCAAGATGGAAAGCAGACATGTCAGTAAATGGTAGTTGGCTAACTAAAAATGTAAGGCCATTAGTTCTAGTATGGTGTATTGTTATATTTTCTTTAGCTGGTATTTTAGACAGCGTTGAATCTATACCATTTCAAATTAATGAATTATGGGGATCAACTTTTGAGAATGTCATGATGACTACAATAATTTCTTATTTCGGTAGCAGAGGTCTTGAAAAATCAACAAGTATATTTAAAAAATAATGGCAAAAAAATTAATTAGTGTATATAATTATAGATCTAAAAAGAAAAGACCAGGTGTGCATTCTAAAAATGCATCAAAGAGCCAAAACGCATATAAAAAAAAGTCAAGAGGCCAAGGAAAAACTAACTAACCTTTATTTCTTATTTTTGTAGTAAATTATTTACATGGGTACTACATTAACTGGCAAAAGAGTCCAAAATACATACGATAGTTTATTAAAACTAGCAGATAACGAAAATCTTACTGGAGTTGCAAAAATAGTTGGTGATGGATTAGGCAATGATTCACCAATTTATTTATCGACTTCACAAATAGGAATTGGCACAACGCCAAGTTATAAATTTGATCTTCTCGGTAATTTTAGAATGCGAATCTCTAGTGCTTCAGGTTATATTTTAACTGATTCTGGTGATCATAGAATTTCAATATATGACTGGGAAAATAATGAGGTAATTATTTTTAAAGATCTAGATGGCAGTTCAGCAAATCAATTAGTTGTTGCTTCAACTGGTGTTGGTATTAATGTATCTAATCCAAGTGAAAAATTACATGTGGTCGGTGATGCTTTAATTACTGGGGATTCACATGCAGACGCATTTAAACCAGCTTTATCAACTGAGCCGATTAAATTTAAAAATTTTGCAAGCAGAGAACTAGCAAGATTTACAAATACTGGTCGTTTAGGTATTGGCACAACTACCCCAGAAACTTTATTGCATGTTGCTGGTGATATAACAGTAGATGATAATGATAAAATACAACTTGGTGATGCATCTGATTTTCAATTATATCATAACGCAACAAATAATTTTATTGATGCTGTTACCGGAGATCTATATTTAAGATTTAACACAGTTGCTGCATTAGGAAAACAATTACACATAAAATATACTGGAAACAGTGATGCATTAGTAATTAAATCAACAGCGCAATTAGAATTAAGTCAATATGGTTCTGGAACATTTACAGGAACTGCAACTTATAGATTAGCAGTTGATACATCTGGTAACGTTATTGAAATACCTATTGGAAGCGGTGCTGTTGATGGTAGTGGTGCTGCGAATAAAATAGCTATTTGGTCTGATGCAGATACATTAACAAGTGACACTAATTTACATTGGGACAGCACTAATGATAGATTAGGTGTTGGTTTAAGCAATCCTAGTTATTCAATACATATTCCCGACGGTGCTAGTAACATAAATACTGACCATGCAATAGCCATAGGTAATGACGCTGATATTAAACTTTACCGCCATAGTAATACTGGCGTTAATGTAATTGAGGGTGATGGTCATTTAAATATTAGAACTAATACAATAACATTTCAGAATCAAGCTGGAACAGAAACTTTATTTAAAGCTGTTGCTGACGCTGGTTTTCAAGCATATTATAATCATTCAAAACAATTTGAAACTATAAATCAAGGTGTTGAGATTAAAGTTAAATCTATTATTCCAAGTGCTGGTAATACTAATGGTGGTTATTGGTTATATGGCACACATGCACATGGTTTTGTTTCTAATGGTAACGGTGATTTAAGAATTTTAGCATTAACACCTGGCGGTCAAAAAGAAGTTTTAAGAAGTTACATAGGAACCGCTAGCAGATTAGTTATTGATGGCAATAATTATTATAACATTGGTATTGGAACTGGTGCACCATCTTATAAATTAGATGTAAATGGTGACATAAGAGTTGGCTCAAGTTTTTCAGCACAAAAAAATATTTATTTTGGCGACACAAACTGGTCAATTAGAACAGAAAATGATTACACATCTAATAATTTAGACAATTTAAGATTTGCTGTTGCAGATAATTCAGCAGCTGGTTTTCGTTTTACAAACACAAATGATGACGAACTTTTATATATTAAAGCGTCAGACGGAAAAATTGGAATAGGAACAACTTCGCCAACAAGAAATTTACAAATAGGTGATGGTACAGGAAATCAAGTTTTATCAATAGTTGCATCAAACACAGGATTATCACAAATAGGATTGGGTGATTCAGATGACGATAACAGAATGCAAATAATTGCAGATCATAATCAAGAATTATTTTCTATTCAAACAGGCGGTGGTACTGCTATAAATGGCAGTAAAGATAGATTAACAATTAAAGGTTCTGGTGAAGTTGGAATTGGAACAACTTCGCCAAGTGTTAAATTTGAAGTTAATGGCGGTGCTGACGCTGTTGCAAAAATAACTGGTACGACTACTGCTGCAAGATTTGACTATGCAACAAATTCACATCATAGGTTTTGGCAAATAATTGAAATTGATGGTAGATTTAGATTTTATGACCAAACTAATGCAGCTGAAAGATTAACTATTACCTCATCTGGCAATGTCGGTATTGGAACTACTTCGCCTACGCAAAAGCTAGATGTTGTTGGTAGAATTAGAGCTAGTTATGATGCTAATGATTATTATGAAATAGGTGCATCTAGCAATGGTGGTTTCGTAGTAGGAAAAAGCGGTGGTGTTGAAACGGTAAACATTAGAACTTATGGTGATTCACATTTTAACGGTGGTAATTTTGGAATTGGAACTACTTCGCCATCACATACTTTACATGTAAGAGGTTCTATTACTGGCAATTGGGTTTCAAGATTTACAAACACTGAATCAACAACTGGCAGCAATTATGGTGTTTTAGTAGATGGTGGGACTAATTCTAGTGATGTTGCTTTTTCTGTTAACTCTTATGCTGGTAGTAATTATTTTAGAATAAGAGGTGACGGTAATATCGGAATAGGAACTACTAATCCTGTTGAAAAATTACAAATTAATTCTGGTGATGTTTTAATAAATAACAGCACAATTTCTACTTTAAAATCAGGTGGTTCTTTATATATAGATCTAAATACATTTGGTAGTTATAGTGGTAGAAATTTTAGGATTTTAGACAATGGAACATCTTTAGTAAATGTAAAACAAACTGGTGAAGTCGGTATCGGAACTACTTCGCCAAGTGCTAGATTACAAGTCAATTCAGGCAGTTTAAACACAACGGCAATATTTCAAAGTAGTGATGACAAAGCATTTATAATTATTAGAGATGACGATACAGATTCATATTTAATTAGTAGAAATAATGCATTTTATATAGGCGCAAATTCATCTGATATTACAACATTTAAAGTTGATTTAAGTTCAGGTAATGTAGGTATTGGCACTAATTCGCCTACTCATAAATTAGATGTCAATGGTCAAGTTAGAATACAATCTACTAATTATGAAATGTTAAAACTGCATCAAGCAGACGCTAATGGTGGTTTTATAAAGTTTACAAATACAGATGATACAAGTGGTTGGTACACTGGTATTGCTGGTACTGAAAAATTTATAATTTCAAGAACAGCAGATAATTCAACACCTATTATAACAGCTGAACAAAACGGTGACGTTGGAATAGGCACTTCATCACCAAGTCAAAAACTTGAAATTAACGGTAATGCTTTAATTAACAATTCTAGTAATGGTAAATTATATTTTGGCAGCACTGACCATTATGTCGGAAAAATTGGTGCTGATTTATATTATTATACAACTGGGCAAAATATTTTTTATTCTGGTGGTAGCGAACAAATCCGAATTAAAACTAATGGTAATGTTATAATACCTAATGGTTCGGTAGGTATAGGTACTACTTCGCCAGGCGCTAAAATACATATAGATTCAGGCAGTGCTTATCCAAATTTGAAGTTAGCGAGGTCATCAACACACCCAGGTTTGTCTTTTACTGTTGGACTTTCTAATATTACAGGCGGTGGAACTGATCTGCTTTTTGATGGCGAAGGTAATGAAACAGGTTTTGGTTTTAGGTCAAGAAATAGTTCTGGTACTTTAATTAACGCATTAGTTATAACACCAGATGGTAAAATACAATTAAACGCATATGGTTCTGGTACATTTACAGGCACTGCTACACAACGTTTGGCTGTTGATAATGCTGGTAATATTATAGAAGTGCCAATTGGTAGTGGTGCGGTAGATGGTTCAGGAACAGCAAACACAGTAACTATGTGGTCAGATGCGGACACCCTTACAGATGCACCAATTACAATAAGTTCTAATGATGCAACTTTTGCTGGTAAAATAAAAACGACAAGCACATCAACAGGCGCTATTGAAATTGACGGTGGTACTGGTGTATCAACCACAGGTGCTTTTATTTTAAGACAAAATGGTAATGGCGCTGGTAATGGTATGGCTATAACAAGTAGTTACTCTACTAGCCACAGAATATGGAAAGACGCTAATGGAATTTTAAACATTGGTAGTAGTGGTAATGCAAATGCTTTTCAACAAGATATTACAGGTAATGTAACTATTGAAGGTAACATTGCTAATAGTGGTCTTATAACAAGTAATAGAACTGGTTCAAGTTCACCAAATAGTGGTAACACAAATTTTTATGCAATTGATACAAGATCATATAATTCTGGTGAAGTTGGTGGTTCGATTGTTCTTTCTGGTAAATATAATAATGGTGGTGCAATTCTTTCAGGCGCACCATTCGTTAAAGGTTATAAAGTTAATAATAATGATGGTGATTATGGCTTTGGAATAAAATTAGGTGTTAGAGAAAATGGCAGCGCATCAGTAAATACTGCTTTGACAATAGATTCAACTAGTAACGCAACTTTTGCTGGTGATGTAACAACAAGTGGTCATTATTTTGCTGATACACATTTTAGATCAACAGATGGTAATGCTACTTTATCTGCAACTGGCGGTGGTGGGGTTTATTTAAGACCAAATGGATATAGCTCATCAACTGGACAAGTTGTTATTACGGCATCAAATGGTGATGCAACTTTTAGTGGTGGATTATCAGTTAATGCAAGCGGATCAATATATGGTACTGACAATCAAATTGCATCAATTTATATGACTGGTAGTGGTTATGGCTTATCAGGTAAATTTGGCAGTTACGCAAGAAATTTAATTCGTTCAAATGGTTCAAGTACAATAACAATTGGTGATAATACTTCTTTAATTAGCGCTATTGAAATAAAAGCTGGAAGTTCTGCTGTTAATGGTGTTGTTAAATTAATGACAAAAAACACTGAAAGAATGCGTGTTGATCACAATGGTAATGTTGGCATTGGAACTACTTTGCCGACAGCTATATTGGACGTCAGAGGTGGTAGTACAGGTGATAATGATATAGACAGATATGTAAGGTTCAAAGCATCTAATGGTGAAAAAAGATTTGATTTTTATATAGGTGGTACAGGAAATGCATCAGTTTTAGATATGTATAGTTCTGATGGCACTACAAATGGTGTACAAATTGCATCTGGGGGAACTACATATTTCAATGGTGGCGACGTAGGGATTGGAACTACTTCGCCAACCGCAAAGCTACATGTCAACGGTACAGCTACGTTTACAGGAAATACAGGTATAACAGGTACTGGTAATTTAACCATAAGAAATACAAGTGGTACTGGTAGTGGCATAATTTTCGTTGATCAAACTTGGCAAGCTGGAATAGAGCATAATGCTGGTAAAATACATTTTAGAACAGGTGGTCAAAATGATAGAATGACCATTGCAAGTGGTGGTGATGTCGGTATTGGAACTACTACGCCTGGAAATAAACTACATGTAAATGGTGGTGAAATCCAAGTGGTTAACAGTAGTTATGGTAAATTATTATTACAAAATTCTACTAATTACGTTTATGGTGACCAAAATGGTGTTGCTATATTTAACGCTAACAATAATTTAAGATTATATACTGTAGGTTCTGAAAGATTAAGAATTGATTCTAGTGGCAACGTTGGTATAGGGACTACTTCGCCAGCATTTAAAACAACAATATATTCTAGTGGTAATACTGATTCATTTCCTCTTGTCGTTGGTCAAGCAAACTCAGCAAATGAATTTGTTGGAATTGGTTTATCTGGTTTCATAGCATCAAATGGCGCTGTCAAAGCAGCTATGGTTTTAGATAGAGATGGTATTTATGGAGTAGGTGATATTCATTTTTTAAATAATACAACACAAAACAATACAAACGCTACTTTAAGTGATTCAAGATTAGTTATAAAAAAATCTGGCAATGTTGGTATTGGAACTACTTCGCCTAGTTCATTACTACATTTAGAAAGTGCTTCTAGTCCATCATTACAATTAACTGATACTTCACAAACAACTACTTTAAAATTATATGCACAAGACAGCAATACTCATATAGCTAATATAACTTCACATGACATGGTGTTTGATACTGCAAACACTGAAAGAATGCGTATTACTAGTGGTGGTAATGTCGGAATAGGAACTACTTTACCAGTAAACCCATTGCATGTTGAAGGTAACTTTACTTTAAGAGGTAACCAATATATGGGTGATGATGAAAAACTAATTTTAGGTTTAGGTTCAGATTTACAAATATATCATGATGGAACACATAGTTATATAACTGAAAACAATTCAGGGGGTTCTTTAATTGTAAGAGGTTCTAATTTTGCTGTACAAAGTTCTGAC
>Ga0099849_1000590_pt1 | contig 16754 bp, 16 predicted proteins | sample CB_VirMetaG_4_FD_78177 | JGI IMG/M metagenome (GOLD analysis project Ga0099849, IMG submission 78177) | Freshwater to marine saline gradient viral communities from Chesapeake Bay - CB_1508_1M Viral MetaG | ecosystem: Environmental > Aquatic > Marine > Coastal | place: USA: Chesapeake Bay... | reverse complement strand
CCGAACACGCCAACTCAGTCGATTTTTGCAATCGTTTTGCAAGTATTTTTACGGTCGGTTTTTGCAATAGGTTTGCAACTATAAAATGTAATATAACATATACTAAAAATGTAACATACAATATTAAACTATACTATGGGGGTTTTATAATCTCAGAGAAGTATACTATTCGGTATATAAAATCGCCCGGTGGTCCATAAATAGTTAGCCAGCTCTATATAAATGTAATACCTAAACTATCCTATTATGCCTACCCCCAGCAAACGCTATCCACGGTGTATAATTTAAAATTAGCAAAATACTCTACGAAATAATTGACATTATTCTCTCAAGTTCCTATGATAAACATTATCAACACTTTTTATTTAAGAGCAACAAAACATGAAAAATATAAACAGTGAACTGAAAGTAATAGCTTCTGAGAATCTAGATGTATCAAAAGACCTAGAACAAGAAGATCAAAATTTACAAGAAACATTAAAAGCCTATGAAACAAAAAGTTCAGAAATACCCACAGATCAATGAAGAGGAATTACTACAAACTATAGAAATTATCAGTAAAAAGCTTTCTTACAAATTCAAATTTGGATACCACGAAATAGAAGACATGAAACAGCAAATCAGCGTATTTGCAATTGAAGGCTTACAAAACTACGACTATAAAAGACCTCTTGAAAATTTCTTATGGACACATGTAAGAAATCGCCTCTTCAATTTTAAACGAGACAACTATCAAAGGCCAGATAAACCCTGCAACAATTGTCCCCTTTTTGATAAACTCTCAGGAGATCCCTCTAAAGATTGCTTAAAATATAAAAACAAAAATGATTGCGACCTTTACACTAGTTGGTATTCTAGAAATAACGCCAAGAAAAACTTAATGTATTTGAATACAATAGAAGAGCTAAAAGAATACTTATTTACTAAAGACAAAACCCAATCAGATAATGCCCAGGAAAAAGAATTACTAGATATTTTAGACGAGGAACTTTATGGAGAGCTTAGAGAGATATACTTAAAAATCAAAATGGGCAATAAAGTATACAAGCACGAATTCAATAAACTTGTTAACAAAATTAAAGAGTTAATCAATGAATAAAAAACGCGGACAATTATCTAATGATGAAATGGAATTTATTCGTGATAATGTAGGCTCTATGACTATAGAGAATATCGCCCTGTCTTTGAACAGAAGTACTAAACCTATAGAGAAATATATTATACAAAATAGTCTTAGTTTTGATAAAGAAGAAAACAAAACAGATGAAAGTCTTAGACTCAAGCTACATGCTAAAAGTTTCTGGAATGAAATACAAAAACAATTTGACGAAGAAACAGGAGAATTAAAATATTTTGAAGATACTTGGATTGGTCTTATCAAACAATTCAGAGAGGATGTACTTCCTGCAGAAGAACTTCAAATCAAACAGTTTATAACAATCGACATTCTTATTAATCGGTCTATGAAAGAAAGAAAAAGACACATTGCCGAAACAGAAAGATTACAAAAGCAAGTAGACCTAGAATATAAACTACCAGAACCAGAAAGAGACGGACCCAGATTAGCTAACCTAGAAACCCAATTAAATTTTGCCCGCAACAGCATAGCCTCTTATACAAATGAATATACTAAATTATTATCAGAACAACAAAAAATCAGCAAAGATCTAAAAGCTACCAGAGAACAAAGAATTAAAAGAATCGAAGATGGCAAAAGTAGCTGGGTTGGATTAATACGAATGCTAGAAGATGAACTTATTCGTGAAAAAGAAGGAAAAGAAATGGAGATCATTGCTCTTGCAACATCTAAAGCTAAAGAAAAACTTTATGAAAACCATGCATACGAAGACGGTAAAGTTGACCAACCAATCTTAACTCCTGAGAGCCTAGAATATATAGATTCTATAGAGGAGCATAATAATGGCATATAGAAATTATAGTGATCCTCAATATAAAGAATGGAGACAAAAAATTTATGCAAGAGACCGGTTTAGTTGTCAATGGCCGGGATGCACAAACAAAAAGAAAGTAGAGGCTCATCATATTTTACGATGGGTAGATTATCCAGGGTTGAGATATCACTTGGATAACGGCATTACATTATGTAAATATCATCATCAGCAGATTAATGGCAATGAAGATAGCTACATAAAATTTTTTACAGATTTAATTATGAGAAAAAAAGATGGATGAATTTACAATTATCGTAGACACTAGAGAGCAACTGCCTTGGGAGTTTGGGGCTCATACTACAGCAAAAAGAAAACTTGATACTGGAGATTATAGTATCGAGGGATTAGAAAATTTATTAACTATAGAAAGAAAACAAAGTGTCAGCGAAATAGCTAATAATATAACAGAGAAAAGATTTCCGGCATTTCTAGAAAGAATGAGTGAGATACCACATAAGTTTATGCTTTTTGAATTCGATCTGCAAGAAGTATATGATTTTCCTGTTGGCTCTGATATACCCAAAAAACTTTGGGAAAAACTTAGAGTTAGCAATAATTTTATTCTAAAACAAATAAGCTTATTCCACATAAAATATGGTATACATACTGTATTCTGTGGAGATAGTGATAATGCCGAGAAACTAGCCGTTAGAATAATGAGGACCGTATATGACAAATACAGATAATTTAATATACGAAAATGCATGGCTAGGATTAGGAGACTTATCTAAGTTAGAAATAGATGTTAATCCTTTATTCGGAAGAACAAAAGAAGATATAGAAAATCCAGATTTACATTTATTAAGATTACTTAAAGACCCAAAATATTTTGGCGCGACTGTAAGACTATTAATGAATATTGAATTACACCCCATACAGATTGCTCTGCTCCAAGAGTTTTGGTATAGGCCCTTCCCTATGTTTATTGCTAGTCGTGGTTTTGGTAAGTCTTTTAGTTTGGCTCTTTATAGCATGTTAAAGTGTATTCTAGTTCCGGGAACAAAAATTGTTATTGTTGGTTCTGCTTTCCGGCAGAGTAAAATTATATTTGAATACATGGAGAATATGTGGCGTAATAGTCCTATAATCAGGAGTATATTTAGTAGCAATGATGATGGACCGAGAAGAGATGTCGACCGTTGTACTATACGCCTTGGTGATAGTTGGGCTATTGCTGTTCCTATGGGCGACGGAAGCAAGATTAGAGGCCTCAGAGCGCATATTATCATTGCTGACGAGTTTGCTAGTATTAGTCCGGATATCTATGAAACGGTGGTTGCGGGATTCGCAGCTGTAAGCGCAAGTCCTATACAAAACGTGAAAGAAGAAGCTCGTAAGAAAGCTATGAGAGAAGCAGGCTTATGGACCGATGAACTAGAAGCTGTTCAGATCAAAAAAGGAAACCAAGCAATAATTAGTGGTACGGCTGATTATAGTTTCAAGCATTACGCGCAATACTGGAATCGCTATAAAGCTATTATTAATAGCAGAGGAGACAAACATAAACTAAAAGAAATATTCGGCAATGATCCTCCTGAGAATTTTAATTGGAAAGATTATAGTATTATTAGAATTCCATATGAGTTGATTCCTAAAGGATTTATGGATGATAAACAAGTTGCTAGAGCAAAAGCCACAATTCATACGGGAATCTACAACATGGAGTACGCCGCTTGTTTCACAGAAGATAGCGACGGATTTTTTAAACGTAGTCTGATTGAAAGTTGTGTTTGTAAAGAGGATAAGCCTATTGTTATTAATGATAAAGAAATTCTTTTTGATGTCTCTACTAAGGGCAATCCTCAGCATAAGTATGTTTATGGAATCGACCCAGCCTCAGAGAAAGATAATTTTAGTATTGTTGTTCTAGAACTTCATCATGATCATAATAGAATAGTTTATTGTTGGACTACAAATAGAAGTAATTTTAAAGATAGACAAAAAACTGGACTTGTTGGAGAGCATGACTTCTATGGATTTTGTGCTAGGAAAATTCGTAATCTAATGAAAGTATTTCCTTGAGAAAGAATAGGAATGGATGCACAGGGAGGAGGCGTAGCCATTGAAGAAGCATTACATGATCCTTCTAAAATAGAAGAAGGAGAAAATTTAATTTGGCCAGTAATTTATAATGATAAACCAAAAGAAACTGATGATCAACAAGGCTTGCATATTCTAGAATTAGTGCAATTTGCTAAAGCAGATTGGACAGCAGCAGCTAATCATGGTTTGAGAAAAGACTTAGAAGATAAAGTATTGTTATTTCCTAGATTTGATAATCTAAGTTTAGGATTAGCTTTAGACAGAGAAGGCAAAGATATACTTGACAGTTCAATAGAAAAAGTTTATGATAATGAAAGTGAATGTATTTTAGAAATAGAAGACCTAAAGGATGAATTAACAACTATTGTGATGACACAAACCAGTAGCGGTGTTGGAGGCAGAGATAAATGGGATACTCCGGACATTAAGCTCCCAAATGGAAAGAAAGGAAAACTCAGAAAGGACCGGTATAGCGCTTTGGTTATTGCTAATATGATAGCTAGACAAATGAATAGAGAACTAGCTCATGCTAGTTTTGATGTTATCGGAGGAAACTTGAGAACAATGAGTAAAAAGGGAGGAGAAATGTACAAAGGACCAAGTTGGTTTACTTCTGCCGCTAATGAAGACTTATACACAGGTATTTATAGATAGAGGTGGTGTATTATCTTTGTGTCACAAACAATTGCTTTACAATAGGAATGCATTAGTATTATGAAAAACGAAAATATACCAGACGCTAGTATCTTACCTGAAAATGCTTATGTCACATGGAACGATAATGATATTCAAGACAAAAGAACCGCTTTAGACGAAGCTTCTAAAAGTCTAGAAGAATTCACAGGTATAGAAAGATCAATTGCAGGAAGATATGGGCCGGTTGACTGGTCAAATTTATCCACTGGGCCTACTAGCGGTAGACCAGGATTAACAAGAGCAGATTATGAAGCATTCCGACCAGACGAAGCCATTCCTAAAAAGATCAAAGGAATTATTCAGAACTCTAATGTTATTTACCATAAAGTAGGTTTAGTAAAAAATGTTATTGATCTTATGGGAGATTTTGCAAGTCAAGGAGTTAGAATTTCTCACCCTAACAAAAGAATTGAAAGATTCTATAAAAATTGGTTTGCTAAAGTCAATGGGTCAGACAGAAGTGAAAGATTTCTAAACAGTCTTTATAGATTAGGTAATGTTGTTATTAATCGACAAACAGCAAAGATTAGTGTTAAAGTAGAAAAGGAGATGTACAAAAGCGTAGCTTCTCCAGATCAAATTATTAATTATAGTGATTTAGCTCCAGAAGTTCAAAAAAGAGAAATTCCTTGGAAATACACATTTGTCGATCCTGTTTTTGTTGATGTGGTTGGCGGCCCATTGTGTAATTTCTTAAACAAAAAAGCTTATTCGATAATATTACCAGCTTATCTTAGAAAAATTATTAAAAGTCCAAAAAACGATGCTGAAAGAGCTATAGTTGAACAATTACCAGATGCTATTATAGAAGCTGCAGATACTAAAAAACCATATTTGCTAGACCCAAATAAAACTATGGTTTTTCATTATAAGAAAGACGACTGGCAGGCTTGGGCATATCCGATTATTTATAGTGTTATGGATGATATTAACACAATTGAAAAACTAAAACTTGCTGACCTTGCTGCTCTTGACGGAGCTATTAGCAATATCAGAATTTTTAAGTTAGGTAGCCTAGAACATAAAATTGCTCCAACAACAGCAGCTGCTAGTAAGCTCAGTAGTATATTACAGAACAATGTTGGTGGAGGAACGATGGACTTAGTTTGGGGGCCGGATATTGAATTGATTGAAAGTAAATCAAATGTTTATCAATTTCTTGGTCAAGAAAAGTATGTTCCTCACTTAAATATGGTCTATGCTGGTCTTGGTATCCCACCAACTTTAACTGGCACTTTTGGAGCTGCTGGTACTACGAATAATTTTATAAGCCTAAAGACATTAACCCAAAGACTTCAGTATGGGCGTAGAGTTCTTTTAGAATTTTGGAATAATGAAATCAAAATGGTACAAAAAGCAATGGGATTCAGTAGTCCTGCTGTGATAGAGTTTGAAAGGATGGATCTTAGTAATGAGGAAGCAGAAAAAGCTTTATTAATTCAGCTAGCAGATAGAAACGTAATTAGCGACGAATTATTACAGACAAACTTTGGAATATATCCAGAACTCGAAAAATCAAGACTCAATCAAGAAAACAAAGCAAGAGAAAGCGACAGAATGGTTAAGAAGAGTGGGCCTTATTATGATCCTGAATTTAGTAATAGTCTTAAAAAGATTGCTTTGCAGTTAGGTCTTGCCACGACAAGTCAAGTAGGCTTAGATCTTGGACCAAAACCAGAAGATGAGCAGACTACTATTGAAGCCAAAGCATGCCCTCCGAAATGTCAAGATTCTCAAGAAGACGATAATAGTCCAACTTTATTAGACAACAATGAAAAACAACCCCAAGGCGATGGTGGAAGACCACCGGGAACAGTAGATACTAAACAAAGAAAGCCAAGAGAATTTCAACCACAGCCAGGCATACCGCAAGCTTCTGCTTCCTTACAGCTATGGGGTATAGAGGCTCAAGAGAAAATTTCGGAAATTGTAAATCCTTTTTTCCTGGATTTTTATCAAAAGAAAAATATGAGAAGTTTATCTTCAGAAGAGTATACAGAAGCAGAAAATGTTAAAACAAAAATTTTCTTTTCTCTAGAGCCCAAGACTAACGTAAAAGAAGAAATAGTTTTATCTAAACTCAATACTATTAATAGTATTGAATGCAAAAAAATATTTGCTGCATACGAAAAATTTATCAAATTATTATCTTCTGAAATGCCAAGACAAATAAACACAGAAGAACTTAAATACACCAAGGCTTATTTCTATAACAATCTGGTGTAATAAGTTAAAGCAATTCAACAAGAAAGGTAATAACAATGAAAATATATGGCCACGAAAAACAAGATGGTTTAGAAGAAAAAATTAAAGCAAATGCTAGTTTTACCTATTCCTGCGAAATTGAAAACACCAACAAACCAAATATAGACAGAAAAGAAATCAAAGCTTTAGCTGCTGTGGAAGACAAAGACTTATATTACACTCAGTCAATCTTAGTTAGCACTGACTGGAACAAAAATGATGATATTTTTGATTCAAAAGAAGTATGGTTAGCTAAGGAAACACCACTGCATAAACCAACCAATATTGAACATCAGGAAGGAAAAATTGTAGGACACATTGTTGCAAATTGGCCAATAACAGTTGACGGAGTTATTATAGATAAAGATACTCCTGTAGAAAATTTACCAGATAAGTATCATGTATTAACAGCTTCAGTAATATATAAAGGATTTACAGATCCTGAGTTAAAAGAAAGATCTGAATCTTTAATTGCTGAGATTGAAGAAGGTATGAAGTACGTTAGTATGGAATGTTTTTTTAATGGTTTTGATTACGGCTTAATAAACGAAACTACTGGTGAATTTAAAGTTTTGCCTAGAGATGAATATACTTCATATTTGACTAAACACCTGAGAGCATACGGAGGTGTTGGAAAAATAGAAGATCATAGAATTGGAAGAGTTTTAAGAAATATTACATTCAGTGGAAAAGGATTTGTAGACAAACCGGCGAATCCTGAAAGTGTTATATTTCAAAAAGAAAACTTTAAGTTTTTGGAAAATAAAAAAAATTCAGAAAATATAACAGAAGGTGTATCCACTATACAAGCCAATTTACAGGAGGCACAAATGAGTTCAGAAAATTTAAACCCTAATGATAAGGTAGAAGCTATGAATGATTGCACAGAACTAGTAAAGGAAGCTTATGCTGCTCGTGATGAGTTTAAAGCTCAAGCCTCCGAGCTCGAAACATCACTAAAAACAAAAGACGAAGCTCTCGCTGAACTTCAAGTTTCTGTAGAAACCCTTGCTGCTGAAAAAGACGAAGCAGCAAAGAAATATGCAGAAGACATGAAGAAGAAAGACGAAGAAATGGAAAAAATGAAAGCAGAGCTAGAAGCTACTTCCGAAGTTCTTGCTGCTTACAAGGATAAAGAAGAAGAGATGATGAAAAAAGAAAAGAAGATGAAAAGAATGGCTTCGCTCATGGAAGCTGGTCTTGAAAATGAAGCTGCAGCTTCTGAAGTTGATAAGTTTGATTCACTAGCTGACGAAGCTTTTGATAGCATGGTTGCTCTTCTTGCAGCTATGAAGCCTAAGAAAGCTATGATGGAAAAAGAAGAAGCAGAAACTTCACCTGGTGGTGGCGGTAAGCCACTAATGAAAAAGATGAAGGGTTCTGAAGAACTTACAGAAGCACTCGAAAATGCAGAAGTTGCAGAAGATACTGACCTAACAGTAGGCTCTGATGAATCAGAAGACGAAATGGTCAGCACGAGAGCAGCTTTGATTGATTTTGTTTACAACCGACTCGGCAAAACTTTAGACAAGGGAGAATAAAATGGCTTTAAAACCAGATCGTGTAGAAGCATACACAGACATCTCATTCTTTATGAATGAAACAGGCGAACGTGGTGGTATTGTAGTGCATTCAACTGCAGGTTCAGGATCAGCTATGGACGATTCTAATGCTGTTGTAGAATATGCTGCTGATCAGTCTGGAACAAATCCAGCTGGACTACTACTATGTGATGTTGTTGATCTAGACTTGACAAGGCAGCACATCAATTTCCACAAAGACGAAGTACAAAAAGGTAGCAAAGTTACACTTCTTCGTCAAGGCTTTGTAGTTACAGACATGATTGTTTCCGGCGTTAGTCCAACTGCTGGAGAACCAGCTTACTATGGCGCTGAGGGACTATTAACTAATGTAGATACCAATAGCACTCAGGTGGGTCGCTGGCTCAGCCAAAAAGACTCTGAGGGTTATGCCAAAGTAGACATCAACATTACATAACTTTTGAAAGGGAGAATAAAATGGCTAATAGATTTGAACCAACCCCAGAGCTCACTGATCTACTAAAGAGATCAGGTTCTGCAAAAAGAGAAGAAGCTTTAGCAGCTACTAATGAGTTTGCTAAGGCTCTCGAATTACCACTACGTCAAGGTCTTCTTAGCGGAGACATTTTGAATGGTATTTTCGAAGCTATCCAGCTTGCTCCTGGCGCAGCTCCAGAATTTCCTTTAGATTTCCTAGCTCCAGGTACTGAAAAAGATTTCGTTGCCTATACCATTCCTAATCATGGATATATTCCACAAAGGCATGTAGAAGGCGATTATGTCATGGTGCCAACCTATGATATCGCAAATGCGATCGACTACTTACTAAAGTATGCTCGTGACGCACGTTGGGATGTTGTTGGTCGTGCTATGGAAGTTCTAGAAGGCGGCTTTGTTAAGAAGATGAACGACGACGGATGGCACACAATACTTGCTGCTGGTGTCGACCGTAATATTGTTGTTTATGATAGCGATGCAGATGCTGGTCAGTTTACAAAGAGATTAGTTTCTCTTATGAAAACTGTCATGCGTCGTAATGGTGGCGGTAATAGCACCTCCGTTAATCGCGCTGTCTTAACAGACCTATATGTTTCCCCAGAAGCACACGAAGATATTCGTAATTGGGGTATTGATCAAGTTGATGAAGTAACTCGTAGAGAAATCTATGTTGCTGACGATAACTCACAGGTTCTAACAAGAATCTTTGGTGTTAATCTTCATGCTCTAGATGAGCTTGGCGAAGACCAAGAATATCAACTATACTACGAAAATGTTCTTGGCGGAACAATGCCAGCTGGCGACGTAGAAATTGTTGTTGGTCTTGATCAGAGCAAACGAGATAGCTTTATCATGCCAGTTCGTGAGCAAGTACAGATCTTTGAAGACGAAGCACTACATCGTCAGAAGAGAGCTGGTTTCTACGGATGGGCAGAGCAGGGCTTTGCTGTTCTAGATAATCGTAGAGTATTACTTGGCTCATTCTAAGTTATCTTAGAACTTTTATTAACAAAGATTAAAGGCTGCCAAAAAATTGGCGGCCTTTTTTCTTTTATAATATGCATAGGTGTATTTACAATTTAGCGTATCAATCCAATTAAATATTTGAGGTGAGGAGCCGCAATGCCAGTTAAAACTGTTATACAACTCAGGAGAGACACGGCTGCAGATTGGTCATCTGCCCCTAGTGCATTAGGTCGTGGTATTCTTTACGAAGGTGAAATAGGATTTGAGATAGACACTTATAGATTTAAGATAGGAGATGGAACTACTACTTGGGCAGACCTAGATTATTTTGGTGCTAGTGGAGTTGTTAGTAGTGGTATTGGAGGTGGTGGTACAACTAATTATTTGCCTATATTTACTAACGGAGTAACAATAGGAAATAGTGAAGTATACCAAGACATTAATGATATTATTATCGGAGGAACATCAGCTTCAGCTAAATTACATGTAGAAGGTGATTTTTATGTTTCTAATGGTATTTTAGACCAAGATTTAAATCCTGGTACTAGTGGACAGGTTCTGTCTTCTACATCAAGCGGAATAGCATGGATAGACAATACAGGAGGAGGAAGCGGAACTATTGGTGGTTCTGGTATAGCTAATTATATTACTTCATGGCAAGACACAGATACCATAACAAATAGTATTATTTTCCAAAGTGGCACTAATATCGGAATTGGTACTACCAATCCATCTTACAAACTACAAGTTAATGGCAATTTTGCCGCGACAAGTAAAAGCTTCCGTATTCCTCATCCTTCTAAAGATTCTGGAGAATTAGTATATGGTTCTCTAGAATCTCCATATCATGGTATTAGGCTTACGGGAAGAGATAAAACATCCAAAGGTCAATGCGTAGTCGATTTGCCGTATTATATTAAAGATTTAATTTATGAAGAAAATTGTGCAATTCAAATCACAAATTATGGACATGCTAAAATATTATTTGTAGATAAAGTTGACATTTCTAAAAATTGTTTTACTATAAAAGTATCAAGACCTAAAGCTGGAGAAGAACTAGAATTTTTCTGGGATTTCACAGCAATTAGAAAAGATATAGAACAACTAGAAGTAGAACAATAGGATTAAAATATATGTTGATATTAGGACAGGAAGCCCTCAAATATGGAGGTAGGGTAGTTCCTTTAATTCTACCTATTGATGAGATTAAAGGGCCAACCAGTACAAATGTTAGCGTAATCAGTATTAACAACAAACTTGTTGTAAATATTCGCAATCTAAACTATTTTATGTATCATGCAGATAAGACTAAAAATCCTCATGCTTGGGGCCCTCTGTTGTATATTCATCCAGAGGCTGATAGAACATTAACAACTTATAATTATCTTTGTGAGTTAGACGACGATTATAACATTACAGCATGGTCATGGATAGATACTTCTGAACTAGATGTAAAGCCCATATGGGAATTTATAGGTTTAGAAGATGGAAGATTAATAATATGGGACAACAAGTTCTTTATTTGTGGAGTCAGAAGAGACACAACTACTATTGGCGTTGGCAGGATGGAACTTAGTGAACTATCAGTTGAAGGAAATTCAGCAAAAGAAATTAGTAGAGTGAGAATACCTGCTCCTTCTCCAGATAAGACATATTGCGAAAAAAACTGGATGCCAGTGATGGATAAGCCATATCATTTTGTAAAATGGAGCAACCCAACAGAATTGGTTAGATTTGATCCAGAAACCAAACAAACACATACAGTATTACAAAGAGAACTAGTAGAACTAGGTACTAACGACCTAAGAGGCGGATCTCAGATTATTCCATACAAAGACCACTATATCTGCATTATTCATGAAGTTGGTTTGTACCAGACACAGACAGATAGAAAAGACGGATACTATTGGCATCGTTGTGTTATTTGGGACAAAGATTTTAACCTATTAAGAGTTTCTGAGCCTTTTACTTTTATGGATGGGAAGATAGAATTTTGTGTTGGACTAACAGAACATAAAAACAGTTTTGTTGTTACTTTCGGATTTTTAGATAATGCAGCATACCTAATAGAAATTCCTAAACACAGGATGGACAAAATACTAGAACTATGATAGATATTAACAAACTAAACAATTACATACTTGATCCAGATGATCCAATTAAGAATTATGAGTTAGCACTGGATTATTACAACATTAAAAATTACTCTTCTGCTGGCGGTTTCTTTTTGAGGGCCGCAGAAAGATCTGAAGGAGATCTTAGATATGCCTGTATGGTATATATGGCAATTATTATTAAAGAGCTAGGAGACAGAGAATTTACAGAAAATGTTCTTCTTAAATTTCTTAATTCTATCTATCCAGATAGGCCAGAAGCTTATTATCACTTAGCTAAGATAGCTGAAAGAAAAAATTCATATATGGATTGTTATTGGTTTACAAAAGAAGCAATTCGTAGAGCAGAAAATGCTGTAGATACTTATACAGACTTAGAGTATCCTGGAATACATGAGTTGTATTTTTTGTTAGGCTGGTCTGCTTGGTATACAGACAAGCCACACGAAGCAAGAATGGCTTACCAGCATTTACTTAAAAATTATTTAGATGTTCTTGATGATGGCCAAAAAAAGTATCTACAAAAAATGACTCTAGAATTAGGAATGGACAGAGAATACGACACTATTATTTCTTATGATAAATATAACGAATGGTACAACTTTATTTATCAATTTAATAACAAAGACAAGATAGAAAAAAATTATTCTCAAGTTTTACAAGATATGTTTGTTGCCTATGCTTTAGACGGTAAAGAGAATGGAACTTATTTAGAAGTTGGTTCTTCTTTTCCTTTCTATACCAACAATACTGCTATGTTAGAGACATGTCTTAATTGGACCGGAATAGGTATTGACAATAACGAGGCAGTAGTCTCCAACTATAATCAGACTAGAAAAAACAAATCTATTGCAGCAGATGCTCTTACAGTTGATTATAGAAAATTATTAAACGAAAATTATTCAGATAAAAATGTGGATTATCTGCAATTAGACATTCAAACTCCAGAAGATACTTATAATGTTTTAACTAAAATTCCTTTTGACGAATATAAGTTTGCAGTAATCACTTACGAGCATGATGATTATGTCGATATTAGCCAGGAATATAAAGAAAGATCCAGAGAATACCTATTATCTAAAGGATATGTTTTAGCAGTTCCTGACGTTACTCCTGTAGATGGTTTCAGTTTTGAAGACTGGTGGATTCATCCGGAATTAGTAGACATAAATAGAATACATACCATGAATAGATTGTCTCATATAAATTGGGGCTCTATGAACGATGAAAACAAAAACTCAATATATAGAAAAATACAAGAAGAAAAAGTTTACGACTATTGGACAAAAGTAAAAGACAATGATGTAGTTGTAGACATAGGAGCTAATGTAGGGGCTTTTTCTGTTAATGCTTTGTCTAAGAAACTAAAAAAGCTATACTGTATAGAGTCTTCATCAGAATATATAAGCATTTGTAAAAATAATTTATTTAAAATGAACTATCATGATTGTTCAATAGAATTTATTTGCAGAAGTATAGGTCTTGATGGTTCTAAAATCAATTCTTTTACTGAAGATGACTATGCTCCTATTATCACATTTAAGAATTTTATCAATGAATACAAAATCCCATACATAGACTTTCTAAAAGTTGATGCAGAAGGCGCTGAGTACGATATTTTTGTTCCAGAAAACTTAGGATATTTAAAGAGAAATGTGAGCTTCATTTCTGCTGAATTTCATACATGTTATCCAGGTAATAGAGAAAAACTAAAATACTTTAGAGACTATATCCTCCCGCATTTTGATGACTATAAAATAATGTCTTGTACTAAGCAGAATATTATTCCAGAAAAATCAATAGATTTATCTAAATATATAACTAGTGATGAATTTATAGATAATTACAATTATCAAATTATGGTTTATATTAATAATGATAAGACCAAAATATAAATTACAGAATTTTCCTCCGGTATTTGTTGTTAGTGTAGTTGATTCTGTCGATAGAAGACAATACATACAAAAAGAATTTGAAAAATATTGCATTAAAAACATATATTATTGTTTGTTTGATTTATGGCAACAAAATAAGTTTAAAGTTACTGGCAAAAATTTAAATCAACTTCATATAGGCAGTTACGGCCCAGTAACGTCTCATCTTTTAACAAATAAATTTTGGTTAGATAATACTGATCACGACTATGTTATTGTGGTAGAGGATGATCTTTCTTTCGACTTTGTAAAATATTGGAATTTTACATGGTCTGATTTCTTTAATAATCTTCCAAAAGACTGGGAATTAGTACAACTAAGTACAATGAGAGAAATTCCTGAAGAAGCAAAGATAGAATTTAGACCAAGACATAATTGTGATTTTGGATGTCAGGCATATTTGATCAAAAGAAGCTACGCTAATAGATTAGCGTCTAGGTATATTACAGAAGATGGATTTAATCTTGAGATTCCAATATGTAATGTACTATATAAAGAAAATGAAATATGGGAAAATTGTAATTTAATTCCAATAGTAGAAAATATAATCTATGAATCTGTAGGAAAAACATACTGTTATCCATTGTTTTATGAGCATATAGATTTTGCTACTTTATCAATAGGTAATGATAAAAAAGAGTCCTGGAGAAAAACATGTTACGATAATTTAATCAATAATTGGAAAAATATAAGTCAAAAATCATCTTAGGTGTAAATAATGTTAACGCCAATCCTTGACCGATTGACTGACAAAACAACATTTAGGAGTAAATAAAAGTTATGGCAGATATCATTATAACACCGGGAAGTGGGTCACTGGTTTTTTACAGTGGCGTAGACGGAGTAGGTGAATTAGGTAAATTCCAAACTTCTGGTAGTGGCGTAAGCTATATCTCTACTTCTGGTGAATTAGTTGTAGATGATCTATCTATTAGCTCTACACTTAAAGTTCTGGGCTTGCCTGAAAATGCAGACATTGCTGGCACAGATAAGGTTCTCGTAGAACAAAGTGGACAAGTTATCAAAACAGATGTTAGCAATCTTATTTCAGATGCAGGAAGCATTACTGGTGTTGCTCCTAACGAAGCGGTATATATTTCTGGTGGTTTGCTAGGCACTATTTATAATACAACAATCGGAGATAGTGTTGAGTCAGTAGAGGTTGGAGGTGCAGAAGCTGGTATCGCGGCATCAGAATGGAAGGCAAAAAGTGTTGTTGAGGTTTTAGACACAATTCTGTTCCCAACAATTGAAGCATCTATTGCTTCTAATGCGTCTGTAAGTTTAGCAGTTTCTGGAGGAGGCGGAACTCTAGAAGTTGGATCAACCGCATCTAGAACTCTAACAGCTAGTTTTAACCAAGGAAGCATCACAAATGGAGATGGAACATCAGGCCCTTCCCTTGTTGGCGCAGCATCTCTATATACATTTACTGGTACAGGAATTGGTTCTGTTGCCCAGTCTTCCAATACTTATAGCTTAGGAACACCAGCTGTTGTTTTCGGATCAAATAATTGGGCTGTCACAGTAAACTATGCTGCTGGCACCGGAGCTTACTATGACAATAAAGGAAATGCTGGATCTAACTTAGATGGATCAAGAGGCTCTGGTAGCGTTAGTGATACTACTAGCTCACCAACAATAAATGGTATATATCCATACTTCTGGGGACTAGCAGACTCCCAGCTATCTGCGGCTCAAATTATTGCAGAAATTGAAGCAGGAAATGGGAATAAAGTCGTTTCTTCTGCCTCAGGAACAATTTCTATTCAGTGGAATGCCAGTAGCAAATTTTTATGGTTTGCCCACGATTCTACATATACAACTAAAACTGTCTGGTATGTTACAGCTCTAAATAACGGTAGTATCGGAGGCGGAACAAATCTATTTGGTTCTGCTGTTACTGGAGATGTTGACAGCCCAGATGCACTATGGTCTGCCAGAAATTTCAAAACATATATCACTAACTATGCAACAAGTACCGGTTCTGACACCATGCAATTAAGGAACTCATAAACATGGCAATCAATTTAAATGATAATATTCTTGTAAATGCTCCTAAGCCTAGCGACGACAGATATGGTCCGTGGCCAAGTGTGTCTGGTGCTAATTCTAGTGTTGCTGAATCTAACAGATATGTTGGTTTAACAGTAGGAGTTACTGGAGTAAGCGGAGTAGCAGAATACTGGTATGCCAGTGGAGTTAGTGATTCAGATCTAGTTATTAAAATAGTAGAAGGCAACACAGGTCTTCAGGGTGTTCAAGGTGTCCAAGGTACTCAAGGTATCCAAGGTATCCAAGGCGTCCAAGGACTACAGGGTACTCAAGGCGTTCAGGGTGTTCAGGGCGTTCAAGGCTTACAGGGAACACAAGGTGTACAAGGCGTACAAGGAGTTCAAGGTCTACAGGGTACTCAAGGCGTACAAGGAGTACAAGGAGTTCAAGGTCTACAAGGAACACAAGGCGTCCAAGGCGTCCAAGGTGTCCAAGGAGTAGAAGGTGCTCAAGGTATCCAAGGTGTCCAAGGCGTCCAAGGCTTACAAGGCACTCAGGGTGTGCAAGGTGTTCAAGGCTTACAAGGTGTTCAAGGCTTACAGGGAACTCAAGGTGTTCAGGGTGTCCAAGGTGTTCAAGGCGTTCAGGGCGTCCAAGGATTGCAGGGTACTCAAGGTGTCCAAGGTGTTCAAGGTGTCCAAGGAGATAGATATTCAACCACAAGTAGTACAAGCTTAACTATTGGTACTGGATCTAAGACCCTTACCGTGG
>Ga0099849_1000587_pt1 | contig 16815 bp, 6 predicted proteins | sample CB_VirMetaG_4_FD_78177 | JGI IMG/M metagenome (GOLD analysis project Ga0099849, IMG submission 78177) | Freshwater to marine saline gradient viral communities from Chesapeake Bay - CB_1508_1M Viral MetaG | ecosystem: Environmental > Aquatic > Marine > Coastal | place: USA: Chesapeake Bay... | reverse complement strand
CAGATACAACTTCACTACTTACGTTGAACGTATCGCTCAAATTTTCAAAATTTTTAGGCATATTATTTAACTATATACTCCACTAAAACCAAAATCATCACCTTCCTCAATTAAGTTATTGTCATCACTAGTTATCTTCTTAACATCAGATCCAAGTAAATGACTTGATACTGTTGTACCATCACTTCCGCGCTCAACTATTAGATTATTGCCTGATTTTGACTTCACATACATTTCTTCATCATCAATTACAATATATGAACTTGTTGGAATACTACTAGCATCATCAACAGTAATCTTAGTTGTATCTATTCCAGTATCAACTGAGAGTGTTGTAGTAACTGTACCTGTATAATTTTTTATCGCCCTTGGTGTCACTGTGTAAGTGACATCCGTATTTCTTACGTTGCTTGCATCTCCGGCAGAATATGTAAGAGAAACCTTCTCGATAATATCTGCGGTTTGTGTGGATACTGGACCAAAAAGATAAGTTTTGGCAGTAAATCTTAAAGTATAAATTAGTGCTCTTCTGGTAGAAAAATCACCCTCATAATCATCATCCATAGTAATGGTATTCAAAACTACAGGAACATCTCTTTTTTCCACAGTATCATTAACTAATTTTATGGTTAATGTGTATTGTGGTTGAAAATATGGTAATATTTGCTCAATAATTTGAAGCATATCATCGTTCAACTTAGTCATAATGCTAAGTTCAAAATCAACATTATATGGAACAGGCAAATATGCTTTTTTTATTGTTGATTCATTATCTGGGGATGATGTCAAAAAAGTTTGAGTGGTAGTTGATTTTCTACCTCTATCGTATGAAAGTCCGACTAACTCAAAAGACATCCTTGGTAAGGATAATGTTGTTGGTTTATTTAAATCTGGTGATTGATCAAGACGTGCCAAAAACTTTTGAGTTGGTCCATATGCAAGCGGAACTTTTACAATACTCTGAACATTTCCATTAGAGTCAAAATGCTTAATGCTTATGTTATTGAATAATGTGCCAAATCCAATAACGGTTTTTCTTAATATCTCGTTATAAAAATATTCAAACATTTTATTTTACCTCTAACTTAAATAACCCCAAATGGATTTGATTCTGCGAAATCTAAAATTTGATCAGATTCAATCTGAATAGTATCATTCTCGTAGTATTCATCTACGGTATTATCTGTATTTATAATTACAACTTTATATGTTGACCTTGAATCATTTCCAATAATTAATTCTCCATCAGACCAATCTCCTGATGGATTTGCAACTTGCAATTTTCCAGTCAAAACATTCCATGATCTGACGACAGCTGTAGTACTACTTATTGTTCCAGTAACAGTTTCATTATATGCAAATGTACCAAGGCCAGCAGAGTATGGAGATTCTACAGTAATTGTTGGTGGAGAGGTATATCCAGAACCACCATCAGTAATTCTGATCGCGGTAACAATTCCAGCAGTTACATATGCTGTACCAACAGCAGTATTTCCACCACCAACTGGAGCACTAAACGTTATTTGTGGTGCGCTTGGATATCCATAACCACCATTAGTGACTGTTATAAGACCAACAACACCATCAGCAAGAGATGCAGTTGCTGCAGCACCAACTCCATTACTACCACTAATTTTTATGCCAGGAGCATTTGCATACTTACTTCCAGGATTTGTTATTTCAATACCTTGAACTTTTAATTTACTAGTATTACCATCACAATCCGCCAAATTACCAATCATGGTCGCAACACCAACTGCAGTTGTTCCAAGAATAGATGATGAGAATACCACATTTGGTGCTGATGTATAACCTCCACCCCTATTTGTAACAGTAACACTTCTAACAGCACCATCAAATATTGAACTAATAGCAGTTGCCGTAGTACCAACTCCAACTAAAGTAAGAGTTTGAATATAACCGAGACTTTCTATGTTATCATCAATTTCACCGATGGTAGTATTAATTTCTTCATCTTCATATCTAAAGAGTTCACATCTCAATTCATAAACATAGTTTTTTTGTAATTGATAGAATGGTTTTTCATGCTCAACATATTTAATTTCAAAAAGTTTATCCCCTAAAGGAAAATAAATTAAATCACCTTCTTTTGGTCTAGTTGCCAACTCAGTATTTTGAGATGCTGATATTAATGGAGAAATATAAGAGTCGTATCTATCTTTTGATATTATAAGAGTTAAATCATCAACATCTTGAATTCCAAATTTTGAAAGTAATGTTCCTTGACCACCATATCCATCATAAGAGTCAACATATGCCTCCAATGGAAGTGCGTCTTCAAACTTTGAACGCACAACTTCTTCAATAACTGTATTAATTGTTAAATATTTTCTTGGAATATAATAAACTTCAACACCATACATGCGGATTTGTTCATTAATCAAATCCTGGACAAGATTTTGTTCTGTATTTGAACCTTGAAGGAAAAATGGATTTAACATATCAACCAATCATATCTAGTGGTGGTAATTCGTATGTATTAGACATTTTTTCTAATATTGAGTCTAATTCTCTTTGGGAATCATCATATATTTGTCTTCCATTGAGTTCTACTCCACCTGGAAGTTTTACTCCTTGGAATTTGATAAGATTTTGTCCCCACTGTTTTTTAATTAATGCAGTTAAATAAATTTTCAAGAAAGAATCATTCCAAACTCTACTAAAGTCATTTGGATTTAGTGCTCTATAGCAATCAATTATAAGATAATCTCCAACTGAAACACTACCCCAATCAATATCAAGATATAGTCTATCCATTCTTTGATTGAATCTAATTTGTTTCTGTGTTGTTAATAGAAAATCAATGTCTTCAAGGTATGTTTTTACCATTGCATAAGTTAAAATTTCAGTAGATCCCCAATAGTAAATGTCATTTAAGAACATTTGGTACTTAACACTAAACATATTATTTGTAATAGTATTAGTACCATCAAAATGAAAAACTTTTTGAATTCCGATAATTGAAGATGGAACTTGAAGATAATTACTATTTTCAGTGTAGTTGAAAGTTGTTGCAGTACCAACAATACTTGTTGTTGCTGAGGTAGTTGCTATACCAGCAGTTGGATTTGATCCATTTGGTGCTCTTCCTCTATCAATATCATCTTGAGTAATTTGATACTTTAAGTACATTTGAGAGACACCATCAAAGTGCCTCTCTTGAAAGAACTGAACAGCATCATCTACTAAATCATCAATTTGCTCATCAGCAACGTTTATTTCAAGAACTGGATATCCCAGTTTTCTTTTACAATAATCAATTAACTCTTGTCTAGTAGATGGTTGTGCCATTTTAAATTTCTAGTATTACTTCTTGTTGTTTGAGATTAAAACTCACATAACATACTATTATTCTTCAATATCATCTATACTATCTATCTCTCCTAAAACTTTCTCATAATTATGGGAGATTATTTAATAGCATTAATGAAATTTTTCAACAAACCTTTAATTTCATCAATGTCATCTTTTATCACGGAGACTTCTTTCTCTAAAGATTCAAACTTTTCATTTTCTTTTTTTCTACTTTCTTTTTGAGAAAGATATTTTTCATATTCCGTTCTATTGGTGTTTATTATTGCACCAGTTTCGGAATCTCTAACTAAGTCTCCGTGCCCTTCTACTTTTGCAAATCTCATCATGCTAATGCAATTACTCTAAGGTCTTTTAATCTTGGTGGATATGCTTGATTGGTTGATGTACCAACAATCTTAATTCCAAAGTATCTAAATGGTGGTAAATAATTCACCGTAAACTCATGCTCTCTAAATTTAACACCTAAGAAATCAGTATTTCCTATAGCATCTGTTTTAGGTACATATGAATCTGGTGTACCATCACTATCAGAGAAATCAATTTCACCATTGATTACTTTTGGATCACCATATCCTGGGAATGGATAGTATACTTTTTCCTCATTTGGATCATTTGTTATTGTATAGAATGCTCTGAGATCAGAATCAGTATGTACATATGCAGCAGTCAGAAGTTTGATTGATGTTGCAGATGCATCAAGGTAAATCATCTTAGAAGCATAAACAAATGCTGAAGGATCGTCAATCAGAGATGCTGTTCTTGGATCATTCTTAAAGTCAGTTATAACACTATTTACACGGTTTGATGTAAATATCATTCCAACTCTATCCAAATCAATCGTAGGAGATACTTTTGGATCATCACTACTAAATTGTGTTCTAAGTGTAAATGACTTATTTCCAACAAAATCTCCAATCAAATTATTTTGCTCATTTACTTCTGAGCAAATAATTCTTGTACTATTGAAGTAATTATTTGAATTTAAAGTGATGTTTTCAAATCCCTGATCAACAAATGAAACTTCATTACCACTTGCACTTGTTCCACTTACTGTTCTAATTGAAGCAGAAAGTTCTGTATTTGGGAATGTTAAAGTTTGGATAATTGGTCTAACAATTTCAAATGGTATATTCTGTGACACGGATACGTTGGATCCACCAGAAGATTTGGTTTCATTGATGTAAAGTTTGGGGAATCCACTTCCAGTTGTTCTATCGACTCCATTTTCTGACATATCAAGTTTGATATGATAGAAATCAATATCTTTAGAACCATCAACAACAACATCAGACAGATTATGATTCTTATTGATTCTTCTCAAAGAAACTCCAGAAAGTTCATACTTATAAACCTTAGTTGCACTTGGATATGTAAATGCTGTGGTTTGATCAATACTTCTGGTAATTCCTGTAAGTTTCTTATCGCCCTCAGACACTCCTTCATATGAAATGATTTCATCATCAATTCTAATATATCCTGGGTTTGTAGAACTTACAGATACATTTTCAAAACTTGTAAATATACCAACAGAAGATACCTCAATACTATCAGTTGAAGATGCTGCATAATCTGATGATAAAGTTACAAATTCAATATCACTTCTAACATTTGAAATCTTAACAATATTCCTATCAGAGTGCATTCCATGATTCTTATGATTTACTTTAATGTGTAAACCGTTTGTTAAATCAGAGTAGTTATTTACATATTCGGTAAATACTTGTCCAGTTCCATTTAAACTGGTTGTAACACCAGAACTATTGATGTACTGAACAGTTGCTCCAGATCCAACAATATAATCTCCCTGAACATTATCAACAATCAATTCATTTATTCCAGAAAGTTCAGAAACTGAAAGTTTCAAGTTTCTTCCAATTTGCTCTGATCCTATCTGAGAAACTGTGAGAACATCTCCAACTTGATATCCAGAACCACCACTTGCAATTGTTGCAGCAATTGCAATTCCATTTTGAATTGTAATATTTGCTGTTGCGTTAATTCCACCGCCAGTTAAGGATGATAATGTTACGTTTGAATATGAAAGTTGACCAGCACTTGGAGTATATCCAATACCTGGATTTGTCAACGTCAAACTACCAAAGGCACTTCCAGCAGATCCAACATAATTGCCAGTTGCATTAGTTCCAACTTGAATGATTGTATTTCCAAGAGTTAAAGAACTATCCTGAACAGTTGTTCCAAGTCCAACTTTTACTTTCTTAGAATTAAGTTCTAAAGAATCCTTCAGTAATGTTGGAATTTGCTTATTTCCTTCTGATAATTTTGGATTAAAGAAATCTGCAGATCCAGAAGAAACAAAGTTTGCTCTGTAAAGAGTGTACTTAAGATCTTCATACTGACTTGGATTCCAAGTTGTACCATTCTGAGATTTAAATAGAGATCCAAGATCCGGTTGACTTGAAACAATAATCTGACTTGTTTCTGGATTGTTGATAGTTCTGATATCAACTTCACCCAATCTTGAAATCCATGCCTTATATCCAAGACCTTCAGAAAGAAGTACTAATGCTGCTTCATCACCACCTCTCAAATATACTGGTGACGGGAATGTGACAGTAGTTGGTACTGTTGAGTCATCCGATACATTTACTTCATCTGGATTAAGAATAACTTCACCAAATGGATAAACCTTTGATGTTGGTACTCCATTAACAACAGTTCTCAACTGAACAATGAGTGGAAGTCTATCATCTTTTGCAGAAAGATATACATCAACTTTAGTTACAAAGTATCCTGCTTTTTGACCTACAAGGAAAGTTTGTGCCAGAGGATCAACGTGGTGATACTCCTTTCTTATGGTAGTTCTTCCAGTATCTTCAAGAACAACTCTTTCCTCTTCTCTTTGTTCAAATACAGTTTCCTGTTCAAATCTTGGAGTTCTAGTTGCAACAATATTTTCTTGAATAGTATTTAATGTTCCAGAAGCAGTATATTGCTCTTCAGAAGCATTATCAGACATTCCAGCAATACTGCTATTTGTTGAACTGCTAGTTAAACGGAATAACTTTGTACCAGTCTCAAAAATAGGAACATCACCAATAACTTGCCTATCTGGGATAAAGAATGATCCTAAAATAGAACCACTATTGTCAGCAACCAATCTCACATTAGTTACAATTGCTTCTGCCCCAGTTGTCTGACCTCTCAATCTCATTCCAGTTTTAATATATCCATAGTAATCACCTTGTGGTTGTTGTGATAAACTAAATGTATCAACATTCAATAAAGTTGAAGTTGATGAATAGTTTGCTGGTACTTGAGTGCCAGGATTGTATGGATTTTTTGTGTAAATTTCTAGAGGATTTGAGTATGGACCTCTCTTATGGTTGGAATTTGCAACTCTAAATGAAATGCCATGATATACCGTATCTTCGGTTTGCAAATTACCAACAACTTTCTCACCAACCTGGAAAGTTCCAGAAACCATAGAAATTTCAATAAGTTTTGGAATAACAAATTTATTGACATCTACACCGTCAAAGAAAGCGTACAAATTACTCAGTGGTTTAAATCTTGAACCAACAAACTCAATATTTCTTGAGCGCATGAATGCAACAACATCAGTACTAACTACAGTGTCACCATTAGAAACTTCATCCCACTGATCTCCAGCAAGAGTTGTAATTGTACCACTTCTTCTACTAGATCCAACCTCTCTAAATTCATCTACAACTCTAGATTCGTAAGTATCAACTCTTCCTTGGTGTACACCAAGACCTCCTGGTCCAGAAGATCTGTAGTAGAAATTGGTCCATTGAACTCCATCAATAGTTCCTTGTTGTGGAGCTCCAATTACAAATCCAATGCCCTCAGAAAGCATTAAATTGTGAGCAGTTCTACCTGTTCCTTCAACAGTCAGAGCAGATGAAGTGTAACTGTGATTACCAGTAGAGTCAATTAATCTTTCTGCTTCAGTTCTTGTTCCGATTAACTCCCTTCCAGTCCAAGTAGTTTCCCACTCATTCCAAACAACCTGACCAAATCCATTTTGAGTGTCAAAACCTTGTGCTGCAAGTTGATCAAGTTCAAGTTGGTAATTATCAACTTCAACTCGTTTTGCTTCAATTCTAGTTGTATCAACCCAAGTATCAGAAGATGGTGTAAGAATAATATTTCCTTTATAAGTTGTTACCAAGAAAGGAGTTACATTTTCAACTCTTGTTGCATAAGGTTGAATAATTTCTTCAACACTGGTGTAATCAAGTGTTAGTAATTGACCAGTCTTTTTAACATTACTACCAACAATATCATTAATAAAGTTTGTATCAACTAATGGGTTTGCTGATGTTCCAACACCAACTAATGAATTAGATCCAAGAAGAAGATCTATTTCATTAGTGTAAAAACTTGGTCTAAGTTGATTTTGTGATGGATCTATAGAATTTTTTACCTTCGTTTTTTTCAGTTGCTTTGAAGTCGTTGCAAAATTATCTACAAAGAATCCAGACTTAAATCTATTCAATCCATCCTTATCACGGATAAACATATTTTCAGTATTAGACTCTAACATTGTCAGAGAAGTGTAATACTCAAGATTTTTAATTCTAGATTCAAGTTTATAGATGTCTCTCATTTGATATCTCTTATGAGTTGTAAGAGATATATCCGATTCAACTGCATTTCTCATCCAAGGAGAAAGAGTAATTGTAGCTACTTCTAAAGCATCTTCAAGTCTTGTTGGTGGTTTTGGATCATCGGCAGGTTCTCCCTTACTGAGTCTAAATTCACCATATTTTGTTAAGTAAATTTTATCAATTCTTGGTAAATAATATGAAAAATCAATAAGTAATGATTCGCCAGATGATAAGATGTCACTCGAAGACCATTGTGAATTTGAGAAATCTCTTGCTAAAAATTCAAAAGGAGATGTTGAAGATTCTGATACTGTATAGTTCGAAACTCTTGGTCTAATATCAATAATGTTACTATGAACATTTAAAATGTCTGTTCTTGGAATATCACCATAGTCATACTGACTATATGAATTTACTGTAGTAATATTTCCAGTATCTCCAGAAGAGTATGAACCATATCTATAATATATTTTTATTTTTTTAATTGGACTCTTTACGTCACTTTTTCTAACAATTCTAGAATAATCATAGAAACTATCTCTATATCCACCATCAAGAGAAAAATTCTTGACAATATTATTACTTCCAGGGGTAATTGATTGAATTACTGCTGTTATTCCAGAATTTTTAAATCTAATTGTTTCGCCAACTTCAAAAGTATTTGTATTTAATTTTACATGTCCAACAGTGAGATTATTTACCTTTTCTGCAAGAATTGATACAGCATTACTTGTTTCACCAACAAACTCTTCACCAAGAATTAAATCTGAAGTTGTTGATGTTGCACCACTTAATCCAGTTAATACTAACTTTGGTGGTGTTGGATCAGTTGTATCCGAAGATTCATAGATTGCATAAACAAAATCAACATCTGGAACGTTCAAACATATTTCTTTGTCTTGAACTCTTGTTCCATATGGATAATTTCCATAAGTCAATCCATCATTGAGAGTGGTTGCACCAATACCAGATGATTCACTAACTGATTTATCAACAATTACGGAACCAATATTATTTCTAACTTTTAACTTTTCATTGATGTTTATCTTTCTTAAAGTTGTAATTAATCTGCAATTTGTATCATCAGTTCCAAGACCTTTGATTTGAAGTTTAGAAGAACCATCCGTAAATGAGAATTTGTCCTCAGTCAATACTTCCAAAGAACCATCAGATCTACTTAAAGTATATCTTTCAGCATCAAATGGTAAAAATGTCTCATTATCCCCAGCAGAAATTACATTTGTCTCATTACTTGAAATCTGAACATCAAACTGCTTTCTAATTGTTAGATTAGATTCGCTAAGATTTACATTAGAAATATAGTTTTTAGGAAGAATTGAATATAATTTTTCTTTATTTGATGAGTTCTTAAACTTTGGCTTTAAAATTGTAAAGTCTGTAGGACTAATATTGGATGAAGGAAGACCACCATCACAAATATCTGTTACTGTAGTTATACCGCTAATTGTAAGGGTATTTTTAGTATATGCATCTACCTTAGCAAAGGATACAGTACTAAAACCAACTCTTGTATATGAAACAATATCATCTACATTAACTCTTCCCAAGAATTGATTTTGAGCAATAGTGACTGTACTTTGCCCAGATCCATCTACTGCCGTGATTTGTGCAGGACCTATTGAAACTGCTGGGTTTAGTGTTAAATCTGCGGTAAAAGTTTTTGCAGACCCAACTTCACCCCTAACAGATTTGATTTGATCCGTACCATACCTATGAACAAACGTAGATATTCCTGTACTGCTGATTCCATTATATTCAAAACTTTCTCCGATAATAAAATTACCACTTACATTATATGCAGTGATAATCCCACTATTTGCAGCATCAAATCTCAAATAACCAGTTGCTCCGCTTGAATTTCCTTTAATTTTTGATGGAGTATTTAAGGTTATTGGAGTATTTAAGGTTATTTCAGTGTATGGTTGAACATCGTATAAGACCAAGTTCCACTCATTTCTGTCAACATTATCAATATCATATGCGCCATTCTCTAAGAAAAAGTCATAGACTCTTGCTAGTCCAATTTCTTTTCCTGGTTCAATATTTCTAGTTTCACCAACCCTTTCAGATCTTAAACTTACAGATGTTGATGTAGTTACTCCAACATTTGGAGTACCATATACACGATTAACAGTATATGTAACACCATTCAAGTAGTTTACACTCTGATTTTTGAGAGTCTTTGTAGTTCTTGGTTTTTCAAAATCAAGAAAACTATTACTCAAAAATTCAGTTTCATATCCATTTACATATGCTTTTCCTGGAGAAATTTTATATGTTGCTAGACTTGATGATGGTACGTTGTTATTATATGTTAATTGATTCTCATTAAACAGTCCAAAACTAGTTTTGTAGTCATTGAGAGTTTCTTTTGAAGTAACATCAAATGGTTTTACATAATAATTTCCAGACTCTTCATAAGTTCTTCTTGCAAGCTCATCTTTAATTGCATTTGTACCTGGACGATCAATTACAGAGATTGGATCTCCGTTTTTGATTGTCATCAACTCTACAAAATTCTGAGTTTCAGTATCTCCAAATTCTTTCTTAGCAAGAATTGCTTGAATCTTAAAGCGATCTGCTCCAGGAGCAGCATAATTTTCAAATCCTTGAGCATTATCATTCAGAGAAGAATCTTCATATGCAGATACAATACTTTCAACGATATCAAATCCTACTCTATAACTTGGATTATTATTAAAAGCATCCAATACTAAAATCTGAGAGTCTACACTTACAAAAGTACCTCTAAGATAATAAACACCTTCAGATAAAATGATAGCAGAACCAGTACTGGTTGAATCTAAAACCAAAGTGGTTGCAAATCCTTCTCCAGATCTAATTATGATTCCATTATGATTTAAATCAGATTCTAATGATAAAATTTCATTGTCATTAAAGACTTGCTCGTTATTATTTCCTGCTCCCGTATATGATAAGAATAATACATGATTTACGTTGTTGTCTTCATTCTTTTTCAATACATGAACAATTTTTGCAGTTACGCCTGTTTGAGATCCTACAATATTTAAATTTACAAGACCATCAATATAACTAGAAACTGGAATTCCTAAGAAATCATCCTCAATTTTTACAGAATAAAAGGTTCTATTGTAATTCAACTGTCCAGGAATTACAATAGAACCTTCCTTAAAGAAAAAATCACCAAATTTTTCAATTTGGTTCTGTTGAATTGACTGTAAATTTGTTAGTTCTCTTGCTTGAACTGGGTATCCGGGTTTAAAAAGAACCTTATAATAGTTCTTTTCTGGGTCAAAGTCAGAAAAATATGGAGATACGTTGAGGTTAGTTTCTTGTGGCATAACTCTTTAGAATTGCAAAATAACTTTAATATCTTCTTTTTGGTTTGTTGACCTAGTTATTGATGGGCGATTATCAACGTAAATAATATTTCCAGAATATTTTTTAACTTCCGGATTTGATACGCCAGCAATAAATTGTTGACCCAAATAGTATGTCCTACTATTTATTACGGTACTTACACCTGGATTTGCAGATGTTCCAAAATTAGTATCGATTTCCAATGAGGCAACATCAGAATTGATAACTACAGATCCACCAGAATCTGGAGATGCTGTAAATTTATGTAAAGTAAATCCGTATTGTGGAGAAGTATTTAAACTTCCATCAGAGTTAAATCCAACAAGGGTTCTATCTTGCCAATATTTCAATATACCTGTTGAATTATCATAAGAAACAACTCTACCAACAGCAGTAGAACCAACACCAACTGTTTGTGTGATGTATGAATCTGCAGATATTTCGACAGTATCATATCCAGATCCCTTTAACTTTAATGCAGCAACACCACTGGCAGTATCTGTATCTAAAATATCACTAGAATTATATGCTTGAGGATTTTCAACAATACCAACTCTAGCAAATTCATTTCCAATGATTAAATCTGATTCAACATCAGAATCATATCTTGAATAAATTAAAACATTATATGCGCCAAGTTCTCTGTATATATCAAATCCATGCCCGCCCTGAGGTGGAACAATTACATTAAAAATTGGAGAAGTAGATCCTGTTGGAACTCCACCAGATACTAAATCAACAGTTCCGTAAGTATACCCAGATCCTCCAGACGAAACTGTGATGCTATCTACTTTAGAATCACCACCAACTACAATGGTTGCTTCCGCGCCTTCACCATCACCATTAATAGGAACTTTTGTGTATGTTCTATTTGCGGTTCCGAGACCAACTCCTCTATTTTGAATTGAAACAATTTTAATTTGTCCACTAGTTGTTGCATTATTTCTTACTGATTCACTAGTAGAACTTGTTTCCCAATCTTGAGGTACTGGAATGAAGTTGGTAGAGTCAAATTTTACTAAATCTGCTGGTCTGATAGTGTAAAGATATTTCCAAATATATCCATCTCCACTAGAACCAGCAGACCTTGGTTCCAAATCGGTAAAAGTTGGTTCATCCAATGATGGTCTTCCAGATTGATTCTCTGGACTTGATCCATTATGAAGACAAATATAAACCCTATAATCACTATTCATCACATAAAAATTGGATGAATATAAATTGGTTGCACCAGAATTTTTAGCAGGATTTGTTCTGCTTATGTCATGTCTGTACATGTCATAAGTAAAACCAGATCTCCAGGATATCTTTCTAATAACCTGCCTAACATCACCACTAAAAATTCTTCTAAGTGTAATTACACTATCCCAATAATCATATTCCTCGTTAAACGAGTCTTTCGGTGCTGGTGGAGATGTATTCCAAGTACTTTGCACATCAGTTGCATTGGGAAGACCCACAAATGTATAATAAGAATTTGAAGTTGATGATACACCAGCAACAAAATTCTTTGCATTTAATATACGAAGTTGATCAGTAATTATTGCAGACATTTGATGTTTTTTTCTTTATTTATTAGAGGTAATTGATATACTTTAAAGGATTCTTCCTTGTAACAATTGCAGATGTAGATATTCCACCAATACCATTTTGAGTATATGATTCAAACTCTGATGCATTCACTCTATCACCAAGAATTATCTTACCCCATGAATAATCACCAAAGTAACCACTATATCCAGTTCCAGTCAGTGAATTATAATCACTAATACTTACAGTTACTTGGGCAACATGGGTAGTTCCATAACCCGGTGCTTCTGTTTGAGCAATGGATACTGAAGAAACTTCATATACATTATCAAGATATTGTGTGCCAATACCGAGGATAGATCCATCAGAATATATAGACGTGACACCACTACCAATATTAGTATTGTAAGCAGTAAAGTAATATCCAGAATCAAGTTGACTGACCGTAATGGCAGTTCCGACAATAGATGTGTCGCGGAGATAAGAATTTTCAGGAATTAAAAGATCAAAAACTAATCCGGTAGAAACTCCAACGTTAGTTGTTTTTATTCCAACTATAGAACCAAAGTCACCTTCATAAGAAGTAGTAATATTTTCTTCAATAGTTAATTTTGGAATTTCAATCAGAACTTTTGGTGGATTTGTGTTTGTATAACCAGATCCTGGAGATGTTACCTCAACAGAAGTCACAGATCCACTTGTTACTGAAGTTCTTGCTTCTGCTCTATAAGTAATTCCAAGACCAATTGGATTTGAAATTGATATTTCTGGATTAGAAACATAACCATTTCCACCATCACTCAATATAATAGAAGAAATTGTACCTGCTACAGAAACTACAGCAGTTGCAGAAGCAGCAACAGTTGAATTTTGAGATACGATGTAAATAGTATTTGTTGCAGAACTTGTATTATTCTCATTTACTGGATCAAAGAAAGTTTTGACACTTTGGACAAATACTGCAGTTGATGCAAGACCAACCGATTGGATTGCATACGATGTTGGATTGACTAAAGGTTCATAAATTATTCTGTCTTTAGTAACATACTTACCATTAATTACTTTGTCTTCTGTTTGAATACAAAGAGTTAGTGGTCTTTGACAATCAGGATTTCCAGTTATTCCTGGTCCATTGTATGCATTTGTCTCGAGCGAACTTGAAGAAACTATTTCAGATACAACTCTTTCATCCTGATATGTAACGTCACTACAAGTTTCCTCATTTTCACCAACAAATATAGTATCACCATTCTTTACAAGTTCCAAAACATCAGTAAATGTGACATCAATATCACCACTTCCCTTATAGAAAATAACCTTTGATGTATCTCCAACTTTTGGTGATTCGGAGAATGTTACAACACTGCCACCATTAAATTGATATGAATCACCGGGATACTGTAGAATATCATTAATAAAGATTAATATGACAGATTGAATATCAATATTTGAACCTTTTTCTGCTCTAATCGTAACTGGAGACTCATTCAATCTTAATGAGAATGATTTTGTGTTACCATCAAAGTAGTTATCAAATCTATCCAATACCTCAAATTCACCAACGGTCCATCCAGAGAACTTATCATTGTAAACAGTATCAATTGTAAGTTGGAATTCATCATAAGATTTTGTTGGATCAGTTGGTATTCCAGTTGCCCCACCAATATCAATTGTTAGAATTTCACCTTGACCATAAGCATATCCAAAGTTTTTGAATGAAAAATCAACTATGCTTGATCCTTGACCAACAACAATATCAACAGTTGCTTCTGTACCATATCCAGATATTGAGGAAGAACTGTAAACTAATGGAATATTTGAGTATGAAAGTGGATCGTCAAATATAACTGAAGGTGGATTGGTATGTGTATATCCAGCGCCAGGATTTGTGATCGCAATACTGACAATATGTCCACCACTCACAGCAGCAGTACCAATAAACTCAATATTTGGTGTTCCAGTACTTAAGGTTTGAACTCCAACGTTTACAACTGTCTGAATTCCAGAACGGTATCCAGAACCAGAATTTCCAATACTAACTACTTGAATTGTGCCAGCAGCAGAAACTGTTGCAGTTCCGCCAGCAGCAACTAGTGGTTGGTAACCAAATCCATTTGTCGATCCAACAGAAACAATAACTCCACCAACAGGGAGACTTGCATTATTTGGATCATAAGCAACAGAAGTTGCTGTTCCAGTAAAGGACAACTCTGTACCGGAAGGTTCTGAAAGATTGTAATCTCCACTATATCCTTGAATACCTTGAGGTACTTGGAAAATATCATTTACAAGTATAATTGCATTATCTGTAGAGAATCCAGTAATATTACTTCTATCAGATGTAAGTGTGAAATCTGATGTTTGAGCATCAAATTGTTCTGATAGATCGTCAAAGATATAATTCTTAGAATAAGTTTCATCTGAACTATTTGGAATTCCTGATCTTAAGAAAGTTCTTCCTTGGAAAGATGAATAAGTCGTAATTCCAGTCCAATCTCTTTGATCTGGTGGATTTGTTATTGTTCCAATAGGAACTTTTCCTTTTGGAGCATCAACAAAGTTAATAATGTTATCTACAATGTTATAATTGCCTGAGATTTTTGTGATGGCATCGCCAGATGAATGAGTTGATAATCCTGTTCCCATCCAAGGACGGTTTACGGTAATTACATTAGTGCTACCAAAACCAACGGTATTGATCTTCATAATTTCATCATTGATCTTAATAAGATCTCCACTATAGAATGATGTAATGCCCGAGAAAGTAACTGAATTATCAAATATACTTACATCAAAATTACCAACAACAGTTGTAACAGAAGATGCAACAACAGGCGATTGAATATAATTATCAACAGCAACTAAAACTCTAGAATTTTGATTTTTAGATGTCAATTTATGATATGTACCAATTCCGAGAGAAGTTATTTCAAGTGGAACTGGAGTTGTTTTAAGTGCATTTTCTGCAGTATCTGAGAACTGAACATAACTTTCATCAATTTTGATAATGTACAGATTACTTGGAAGTTTGTCGGTAGATCCATATCCAGATATTGTTGTAGTTGCAATTCCAACAGAGTTTGTTGTACCAGAACCAATAGTTGAATATGAGACTTCTTCACCACTTACAAAGAAGTGATTTGGAATAAATGCCCTATTTGAAGTTACACTTACAATTCCACTATTACTACCATCAAAGAATCTTTCAAAAATTGGTTCACCGTCATGCTCAAGGTAAAAATCTCTTCTGATGTCACTGAATGTTCCCTGATAGAATCCAAATCCAACACTAACATCTGCATTTTGCATACTTATTGAAGGATTATTAAAATCTTCTGATGCAAGTTTAATATAGTTTTGGAATAGTCTCACTTCTACTTCTCTTCCAGATAAAGGAGTAAAGTAAATTTCATTCTGACCAGAAACAATATTTGAACCAAATGTACCAATTCCAGATCCAGTTTGTAATACTGCAAATTCAGTCAAATAAACCTGAGACTGATCATTAACAAGCATCAATTCTGACATTTGATATTCATTTGTCGTTAGATCCTCAACACTAGCAATTAAATATGAGGCACTAAAATCGTAAGGGAAACTTGCGACAACATTTTCAGTTGGAGATCCTGAAGCAGCAATATTTGCATATGAAGATTCAAATCCACCTATTGTTAGTGTTAAATCTCCCTGCTCGGAACCTAAGAATTGAGTTCCTACCCCAGTGGTTGTAGTATCTCCAATAGAAACTACTACAGAATTTACCGTATATGATGAATTATCTCTAGGATAAAAATCAATCTTAATGTCAGAACCATCAAAACGACCAGAATAAGTTCCAAATCCACTAATACTTAAGTCATCAAAAGTTGATGTATTCAGTTGACCATAATCTAAAATGTCAATGTCAGATCCATCATGAATTATACTAATTTCATTTAACTCATATGTTTCTTCTGTATTATTTGTAATTTGTACAAGAATCTTTGCAGAT
>Ga0099849_1000586_pt1 | contig 16837 bp, 7 predicted proteins | sample CB_VirMetaG_4_FD_78177 | JGI IMG/M metagenome (GOLD analysis project Ga0099849, IMG submission 78177) | Freshwater to marine saline gradient viral communities from Chesapeake Bay - CB_1508_1M Viral MetaG | ecosystem: Environmental > Aquatic > Marine > Coastal | place: USA: Chesapeake Bay... | reverse complement strand
TAGCTAATAAAACTTTTTGCTCAGAAGCATTCTGATAAATCAATCCGCCTGAGGTATCTGCTCCACTTAACAAGCCAATTTCGGCTTGACTTGCATGAGACAAGGTTAATTGACGCCCAGGCGACGATGTTCCAATGCCAACATTTCCAGAGCTATCGATGCGCATCTTTTCACTGCTACCTATATTGAACTGCTGTGTAGCACCTCTAATAATTAGGTCCATGAAGGAACCGCCGCCATCCCTGTTAAATGCTTGAACTTGACCAGCGGTCGCTGACGGTTTAAAAATTTCAACACCACTTCCAGTTGTAGGAGTTGTGTTTCCAGAAGCTTGGATACCTTGAATAACTGCCAAGCCAGCAACATCAGCTGCACCATCAACATCGAGCGAATCGCACTGAACTTCACCTCCTACGTCGATGCCATCTGCCTTAGTTTCAAGCTTTTTAGCGCCGTTGTGATACAGCTCCGCTGCACCATCAACGATGAACTTAGCCAGATTTTCTGTAGCGTCACCATTCAGCAAGGCAATATGGCCGCCATTACTGGTGATTGCTAGAACACCGGTTCCAGTGTCCTTGATGAACGAAGTGCTGCCGTCATGGAAAATCTGGAGATCATCGCCAGCACCAAAGGTAGCCTTGTCGTTATCTGCAAACTTAATGTCATTACCATTAGAATCTAGGTTACCGCCAAGCTGGGGCGTAACATCTGACAACAAATTAAAGGCAATAGAACCTTCAGGAATAGTAACGAAACCAAGCTGCTGGTCTACTTGGAAGATCGGATCATCGGTTTGGTTACCACCAATTTTAAACTTACCGTTGTGGTCAGTAACAGCAGTCCAAATTTTACCGTTGTTAAGCTCAGTAATTTGTTTGGTTTCGTCTGGTACACCACCATTTTCAGGCAATGCACGGTAGTCAGTACCACTACCGGCATATTCCATCGTGTGCCCGCTAGAGGCAATCATAGAACGAAGGAAGAACGACACGGCAGCATTATCGGCTACAGCACCATTAAGTCCGAGGTTAGTACTACGGTTGTTAGGATCAGGACGGCTAATAGTAACCCTGTGTCCACCGCTAATAACAGTAGACGACAAGATAGGATAAGTAATGCTGTTTACAGTGACAAGCATGTTGCCACCTGGTTTGGTAGCATCACCGAACCAACCTGTGCCAGCAGTAACGTTATCAATGTCAAACGTTAGATCACCACTAGAAGCGGCTCCGTTGACTGTTGCAGTAAAAATAGCAGCAGTAGATTTGCCGTCAGCAACCAAAGCCTTGTCACCAAAGTCAGTAGTAGACGCAGCTAGGTTAGCTTGACCACCATTCTTAGCTTTAATGTGGTATTTGTTAAAGAAGGCATAGCTAGATGTACACTGGGCATAACCATTGTTAGTAACAAGGATACCAGGACCATTCAAACCGACGTGAGTATAGCTATCAGCAACCATAGACCGAAGCGGGCTCGTGCTCTTAGGTACGGCACCGTCAGCCAAGAAACCACCACCGGTAGGTGCAGAATCATTATCACCAGCTTGTCCGCCACGTGGACGGTGTGCACGAAGATTGCTGTTGTCAATCTCACTATCAGAGAAGTTTGTGCAGTTTTGAATATAAGGTGATTTAGTAATCACACAGTTATTGTAAAACGCAAAGTTCCAACCTTGACGTGCAGGGAGATCAGAATCAAGAGTGTTTGTACCAGAGTTACTGGCTTGCATACCAGTCAACGTCAGGTTTTGTACAAACGAACCACTGTTAAGTTCAAACAGCGCATGGTTTCCATCTGCGTGGTCACCTTGTGTAGCAACAGTTGGGTGTACAATAGTGCTACGCAACGCCATACCAATAATAGATACGTTACGACGCTTGATTTGAATAGGCGCGATTTCTTGATAAACACCAGCCGCCACAATAACGGTCATACCGTCGCCGCCACCAGTCACTTCCAGCTCAAAGCCAGAACCACCGCCATTGCCAAGGTTAGAATCAGAAGCAGACAAAACATCTCCAATCTGATACTCTTCAAGCGTAGATGCGTTAATATCAGTAACTGCTGTTACAGCACCACCAGACACTGTAATGTCTGCAGTCAGACCTGAACCAGTAGTACCGCCAGTCAAAGGCACATCTTGATATGTACCGTCAGCATAGCCAGAACCAGCAGTTTTAATCGACGTGCTGATGTCTGCATTAATATCATTAATAGCACCTTTAATGGTCAGTTTAGGACCACTAATGCGGTGACCAGTTTTTGCATCGTCACCACCAGTAGCATCAACGTAAATGACTTTATCTTGAGTCCGGAAAGAACCACCAGACGCAACGTCTAGCCAAGTACTGCCGTTCCAGATCTTGAGAGTCTGATCGTCGTCGTTTTGCAACCAAGTTTTACCGACTTCATAGCTGCTTTCACTAGGAGTACCAGTTTGTACAAGAGTATCAAAACGTTTAGCAGCAGCAGATGAAGTAAAGATATTAGTATCAGCAACGGTTGGAGAACCAGCATCCTGTTCAGTTTTAGTGATAATATCGTCGTTCTTAATACGATCAAGGTCTACAGAATTAGAACCAATACCCAGTGTAATAGTACCATCACCATCATTGGTAACAGTCAGACCGGTAGTATCAACAGCAATATCACCAGTAATAGCAGCGTCGATCATGTCATCGATCTTAGCTGTTGTAGCAATAGTGGTATCGTTGTTAGGATGTGCCTCGCCAGAAACGATAATGTCAGCTGCCTTAATACGATCCAGATCGACAGAACCAGCAGCAATACCAAGAGTTACCTGACCACCAGTAGCAGTTTTAGTAAGACCGGTGCTATTAACAAGGATGTCAGTTTCAACTACATGGTCAACATAATCTTTAAGAGTACCTGTAGTAGGAAGTGCTACGTCATCATCAGGAATTACATTGTTAACTGCAGCCAGTTCAGCCTTGGTTAGTGTTTCAGTTGCTTCGTCTTGGAACCGTGCATCCATAGCAGCGGTTGTAGCAATTTTAGTGTCGTTACTAACCCAAGTGTCAGAAGAATATATTGTATTGTCAAAACGATCCCAGTAATACTCTTTCAAGTATTCATCTACATCATCAGGGATACCTTGACAATTTGACTCTTGAATAGCATAACGAAGCTGTTCAAAGTTATTGTTAAGGTCGTCAGACCGGATGGCAGAGCCAGGGTTAAACAACGCTCGGATGTCGTCTACCTTAGTAATACGACGGATCCGTACGTTGTCTTCCGCTGTTTCATTTGGAACTGTTGGTGTAGCAGGGGCTGGCGGTGCAGTACCTGTAAACTCTACAATAGTAGGGTTAGCATCAGTAATCCGCCAAGGGTGGGTGGAATCGGTCGTGAGCTTTTCGTCCCATTCTTTAGTTGTGACGTTCCAGAAGTAAACGTGAATCTCAGATTTAAAAATGTACGGGAAATCAAAAGAAAACTGTGTCTTTGACCCGTCTCCGGCTTTAATTGTTTGTACGTCAGAACACGACATAATTCGTTAGTTTCTAATGTTTAGGGATTCTTGGATGGGTTGACCAAGCTGACTAGCTTGTTCTTTTTGCAGTTTTTCAACTTGAGCTGTAATCAGTTGCTTCTGCAGTTCAGGGTTCAAGCGAAGGTATGCAGACCGTTCCGCAAACTGTTGAGCTTGACGCAACCGGGCGTGGATGTTGTGCCATTTTTTAATATCAACTTCCTCTCCTTTGGCACGCATTTCTTCAAACGATTGGAGAGACTTCCAATCCTTAACACTCTTCATAACTTCCCGAATACCACGCTGGAAGATCTTGTCTTCACCCATAATCCTAAACAATTCAGATTGAATAGCAGGAGGCACTTTAACACCTTCTTTAGTTCTAAAGGTAGTACTTACGTCATATTCTACATGGTTAAGGAACTCTTCTTCAGGAGAAGATTCTGCGTGAATAGGGATTGCAGTATATGCGTTCCAAGCACGTTGCATAAATCCATAGCTGTTCGCTTTGTCACCACTAACAGGGCTGTAAATAACAGGAGCTGATGTGGTACCAAGAATACCTTCAGCAAAGCGGTTTTGGTTACCTAGATAGGAATAGAAGTCGTTTTCAACAATACGCAATCCATCGGTAAAGACTCGGCTCCACTCACCACGTTGTCCAGCCAAAGGTCCAAGACCATTAACAAAACCAGCAGCAAAACGATTTCTAGCACCTTCGTTACCGCTAAGCATCTCAAGCAAAGGTCGGACAGTAGACAAACCAGTGTTGTCAGTAATAGAAGCACTGAGAACAAAAGCCATCTTAGGACCAAACTCTTCAACACCTGAGGCACCTAGAGTATCGAAGTTATCGAAAACATTAACAGTAGCAGCAACCCAGTCAGCAATAGGACCAAGAAAATTGTAAGAGTAACGCTTACCGTCGAAACCTTTAACGGTACGTGGTTTCCAGTTACCCTGGCGGACACGTGCAGCTTGGGTTTCCTTGTCGTAGTGACCATCACCAGTGATACGATCATCTTGGAAAAATGCAAACACACCTGCAACAGCAGCTGTACCTAGAGCTTTACGACCCATAGCTTCGTACTTAAGGTCAGTAATGCGGTTAGCTTTAGCCAACGAAGACATGTTACTAATATCAATACCACGTTGACGTAGCATGTCATCGATAAATTCTTCGTTACCTAGAAGCTGTTTAAGAGGTGTAAATGCAAGCTGGTTGTAATCTTTTTGGAATGGAGCCCACGGTGCGTACTTACCAAACATAGTAATACGGTTAGCGCCAGTGGTAGGGAACATCAAGAACGGTTTCATAAAGGCAAAATGCTTTGCAAAACCATCTATACCATCAACCATAGGTGAATCAAGGTTCAACGCCAGTTCGTTGTTAGTCCACTTAGCTGCTTCATCTTTAATCAGACCGTTATTATCAAACATCTTTGCGTAGTGTTTATCCACTACTGGTTTCAAAGTCTCTCTAGTAAGCGGTTTTCCAGCATCAACAAACTCTTCCATGGCTCTAAAATAAGCCTCAGAGTGGGCTGTCATAGCGCCAGTAAAACCATCAGTAGAGATCAAACCGTTAGGACCAAATCGAACAGCCGGGTCTTTTCCAAAAGCAGATAGCGATTCCATCTGTTGAACAAGGTAGCTCAAACCCCAATTACCTTCAGCTTCACGGCTCTTAGCGACTTCTCTAAGAAGATCCAGATCAGCTTCGTGCTTGAGGAGTAGATCTCTACGAGTTACAGGTGCAATGTCGTCTACGTTCCTAGAAGCCTTAGAATAAATCTGACCCATATAATTGTAAGCGCGGCTCATAGAATCGTTCATAGCACCGTATGCCAGATAACTACGTTGCATTGCTTTAAAATCCTTATGCATCATAGCACCAAGGAAATGGGTAGTAGGCTTAGAAATAAGACCACCCATACCACCAATAACTGCTTGCAATGGTGTTTTAAATGCAGACAGGTAAGAAGCGTAGATATTATTCCACACACCGGTCAGCAATTTGTTATCTACTTCAGGGTTAGGATCAAGAATAGCCTTGCCAAGATTGATTGATTTATCAAAGATATACTGGTTAAGCTCTCTAATACTACTAACTTTTCCGTCAGTTAGCTCATAAGCCATGAGGAATTGCTTCATTAGCTGTGGTTTAGCTTCAGCAATAGCTGACAAAGTAGTACCAAACCTTTCAGCTTTATCAAACAAAGCTTTATTTAACTCACCAGCGCCAGCAATAGTATCTGCATTGTAACCAGTAATGTTTTTAAAACCGTTCCTTGCGTGTGCAAGTAGATCAATTTTACGGTTTTTATAGTACTCAGCTGAACCACTTAGCTGAACAAGATACTTCATTAAATCAATGACTTTTTCTTGAGCAGCCTCTACAGCAGGTGTACCTTCCATAAGGCGGGCACCTTCTGCTAGGTCAGAAACACGTCCAGACAAAGAACCAGCAAGCAACGAATGAGCACGGGTTACATCCATAGATGTGATGTCTTCACCAAAACCACGCATGGCTTTAGAGATAACACCAAAACCTTCTTCACTCAATACCTGCTTACCAGTCTCATCTTGGCTGATGAACGGTTGAATAATGCGATCAACATCTGCACGGCTCATCCGTGGATCGAACAGGTCTGCTGTGATGTTAAGAGTATCATCGATTTGGTCGTCAAGGCTAATCTTCCAACCATTACCTTCCATGCCGATGTCACCAGCTTGATTAAGCTGTCTAGCAAGACCGAGTACAACATCGTCTACATTACCCTCACCACTAAGACCGTACTTAATAGCAGGCTCAGAAATGACGTTACCAATACGACCATCAACAGAGTCTAGGTTGCGAGTGATACGTGATTGATCGATACTAGCACCAACAATACCGAAGTCGTCAACAGTGCGGACACCAACTTCATTGTAATCAAAAAAGTCGTGGACACCTTTTACAGGTACAGTGATCTCAGGGTTTCTGTACAGGTTGTATTGACCAACCTCGTCTAGAGCTTCGTCCAGGCGGACCATGCCAAGCTCAACAGACTCTTCTAGGGTAGTAGGTGTAGGAGGTAAGTTGTTATCAAGCCATTTACGTGCAGCGTTGGTGTTACCCACCAAGCGGTTTAACTTAACCTGCTCTAGTGTTTCTCCAAGCATAGAAGAACCCATCCTCCACATAGATCCTGCTAGAACCTGAACAGTGCCTAGACCAACATCTTGCAAGATATTCTTGCGACGTTTGTCGTCAGGAGAGTCACCGTCTAGCGTTGCTAGAGAGTCTGGGATAAAATCATACTGAGGAGGCAAAGCCTTTTTAGCCATACCGAGTAGGTTTTCACCTTCTTCGTATTCACGGCTGACAGCACCAACAGCAACACTACCTAGTGTTTCTGCAGTACGGTCACCAAGGAAACGCATAAAAGGTGTGTTGCCAATAGTCCAGCCAGCACGAGCTTTACCATATTTAGTAAGAGCTTTAATACCCCAACCTGCTGCTCCCGTAGGTAGCATAATAGACGCAACTTCTCTTATAGTTTGAGCTATACCGTTTTCATATTTAGGCAGCTTAGGTACAACATCTCTTTGAAGAGCAAAGTTTACAAGATCTGTACCGAAATCAAGTGCTGATGCAGGAACAGCCGTGGCAAATTCAAATGACGCTTTAGGGTCAGTAGCAAAGGTTTCAAGCTCACCGCCAATCCGCAGGGTTTCCATCCTTTTTTTATTCCATTCACGGCGGGTCATCCCCTGCGCTTGGTAATAACTAAAATCTTTGCTTCTATCAAAAGGTTCTTCTTCTGGTTGAGGTTCCGTAGATACCTCAGGTACTGGAGTCTGTTCTTCTTCTCCCGTAGGAGCTGGTTCTTCAGGTGGAGATTGAGCAGCAGCAGTGGCAACCGCCTCTTGCTGTCTTTGTTCAGCAAAGGCGGCACCTTCTTCTGTTAGCTCAAGTTCACCCTCATCAACCCTAAACGACTCTAGGGGATCGTATTCCATAAGTTTTAGTTTCTAAGGAGTAGCGGATTTTGTAGCAGAGATGCGTCTCCGCTGTATTTGTAATAAGCTTTGGCAAATTTCTTGCCGTGATTTGTCATTTCATTTACAACGTGGTTCCATTCTTTTCTGTCTGACTCGGTCTTAACCCAATCAGGTTCTTTATTTGCTAACCACAATTCGTAATGCCTTTCACCACCGTTGTAAGCCATGGCTGCAGCAATCGAATCACCATTGTAACGTTCTTTCAACCTTGCATAGTATCCAGTACCGTAGTCAATGTTAGCTTCAGCACTAGGATTACCATTGTGTTGAGCATAAAAGGCAGAGTGCGCCGATTTGTTAATCATCATCGGACCCTCAGAAGTTCCATTATAACTAATGGAAACACCTCTGCTGTCAACATTTGCAGTATTGTGAGCACTTTCGATCTCACCCATTGCAGCATTTTCAGCCACATCAATACCGTGCTTTTGTGCACTAGACATGTAAGCCTCACGAAGGTTGTCTGGAATCATAGACAGTGATGCCTCTGGACGAGCCTCTGGCAACTGAGCTTGCATACCTACACCATGAGAACGTGCTTCAATGTTAGAGCTACGTGGACCCCATAGAGCCAGCATCTGGTTTGCTTTCGGTGGGTAGTTACTTACTGTTTGCAGAGACGACGGCGGTTGAATGGGCGGTCTACCTTTTTCTTGACCGATTCTTTGCATAATTTCCATATGCGAACCCTTAATATGACCTGTCTGTACCAGCATTTCAACACGTGCTGGGAAGGTATATCCGGGGCGGGACATGCTAGCAACGTTAGCATCCCATTGAGCGTCAGTAAGGATCATATCGGGATCTGAAAATACATCTTGAATTTGACCACTATCAAGCCTTTTGAGGAAATCTGTATCGGCTTGATCTAGTGATTCAGCAATTTCTTTTGGTGTTTTAGTATATAACTTTGTAAACTCATACTGAGCAGTATTGGGGTTATACACACGGTAAAAGGGAGAATTTGGATCGGTAAATCCAGACTCAATAGATTTCATAGCAGCATAACCAGCGTCTTTAATTGACGCACCATCTGCTACAGCCCGTCCAACAAGTTCTTTGTAGGCGTCTTGCAAAGCTTCTGTAGCTCGAATAGCATCAGCATTAGGTTCTGGATAGTTACCACCCAAATCTTGTTTCAAAGGAAGTTTATCGATACTCTCGTAGTACTTTTTGTAGAGATCATCCCGCATAAACGGGTCTTGCTCTTCATAAGATTCCTGTAACTCGTTAGCAACCTTAGGATCCCTTTCATTAACTTTCTCAATGATGCTTGGATACAACATACCACGAGCTTCCAGATCCTTAGCCTGTGTAATTAGATTAGTGTTGTACTGACCTTGACCAGGTTGACCAGCATTTGTCAGCTTCCTAAGCCATTCCGGCACCCCCTGAGTATTATCTTGAAAAGATTTTACAGCAGCGGCAAGATCTCCTGGTGTGTTGTTACCGTCAATTACAATATGACGAAGCCACGCCTTAGATTCTTCCTGGTATGACAAACGTTCGTCCGCAGCAACGCCATTCGCCCAATCACGGCGCTTCTCTTCCCTAGCATTTAGGATAGAAAGACCACGACTTTGGTGGCTGCCTTGAGTAAATTTCTTACCATTAACAGTGACAGTTGTACCTGGATCAACGTAGTAAGGTTGCCCATCAGGCATTACACTAAAGCTCTTCCATTGAGAATCTTTAAGGAAAAACTCACCGTTAGCATCCATTGACCCTGCAATCTGACCAACCCATTGATGGGCTTGAGCGTAAGATCCTGTAACCCGTGATATTTCACGGAACGCTTGCTGACCTTCTAGATCCCAATTAGCCAAAGCCATATTGGTAATCCCTTCAATGTTCTCAGCTTTAAGATTTTCAGTCTTTAGAGTAGTGATACCTGAGACAAAGGTTTGATCAGACGAAGCTTTAGAGTCAAGAGCACTTCCTAAAAGCTCAGGGGAGTATTGTGTCCAACCTAGTTTTTCTTCAAAGGCAGCCCAGGCTTCAGGAATCCATTCAGCGGTAAGCTCAGGGTTACCTAAATCAATACCGTTTTCACGTGCATACTCAGCCCTAAAGGAAGGCCACTCGGCTTGAGTACGGAGTTTAGCATCATACGCAACATAAGCTACACTTCCTTTGACACCCAAGTTAAGAATCTTTTGGATCTCATGTTCAGGTGCACCGGCAGCACGCATCTCTTCTACAGTGGCTCCCATCACTTCACGTGCATAAGCCTCTGCATCCATACCCTTGTTAAACTCAATTTGAGTCAAGTCAAGGGGACCGTTGCGTTCACGTATCTGTTTTGCTATTTTAAGGTTCTCTGCATCCCGCTCGTCTTGTTTTGCTTTAGCGATTTTAGATGCAGTTACACTAAACTTGGCTACGTCTGTAAAGATCTGAGACATAGCCTCTGTTGAGGCATTATACTGAGCAACCCGTTCAGCTTCATTGTACTCAAGTTGCTTCCTTTCGTTTGCTAGATTTGTATCTGTAATTTTAAAGTCGCGGTCACGAACCTTCTCGTAGTAAGCAGCGTCAGCCTGCATGTCGCGAAGCTGACGTTCTTCATTTCTACGTTCTGATTCACGCCGCTCTTTCATGCCGCGAAGGATACGTTCGTTTTCTTCCCGCATCCTGGTGATATTGGCGCTGCTGATCGGAATAGGATTAAACCCACGTCCCTTTGCAGCGCCTCTAAATTGACGTGCCATAATTTGTTAGTTACTTGTAAGCAGCAGCGATTGTATTAGCACCAGCGCTAATTCCGCCAATAAGTGGGATCATTGGGTTTGTATATTTAGCAGGGGGAACTGCACCAGGCAGTACTTCTGCCGGTTCGACAAAGGTACGCTCTGGACCCATTTCAGGAGCAATAAGTTCAGGCAGGCGTTCAGGTTGAATCATAAGATTAGCCTTAGCTTGCATGTCTGCACCATACTTCTGAAGAGCAAGGTCAAAGTTACCACGGCGAAACTCTTGTTCGCTGCTCTTAAGGGTTGCACGAAGAACAGCAAGATCTCTCCCCTGTTTAGCAGCAAGAGCCTGCATCGCTTTACCACGGGAGACACCAGCTTGACCTAAAGCAGCTTTACCTGCTGCCTCTAGGTTTTGAACCAATGAACTTTCCCCTTCAAAAGCAGCACCAGCTAGCAGTTCGTTGTACGATGCTTGATTAGACTCTTTGGCAGCTTGATAAGCAACGTTGTTATACATCGTCTGCTGACCATAGTTTGCAACCGAACCTTCGTAAGCCTTTACATCTTGCACATATCTGTAGTCTTGAATTTCGGTATCATACTTCCATTGTTTAACAGCAGTTTGATATTGAAACTCACGAGCAGCAAAGTAATCCTTACGTTCGGCTTCAAACGCTGTTTTATTATACTCGTTAGTAATTTTAGCTTGTTTTTCAGCAATCTCTTGCTGCCTTTTCTGAGCCCTTCTAGCTTCGGCGTTTTGTTTAGAAGCGGAACTAGCTCCAAAGATGCCACCGACAACACTTGAGATTGCGCCGACGGCAGCCCATGTTCCTGCCATAATTAAGACCTCCTATAATACTTGTTAGAATAGTTACCTTCCCACATCATCGACACCAACGATACAGGGTATGGAAAATCGCTTGTCACTTTAAGTTCAAAATTAGTGTTACGTTGATGGATAGGTAAGGTAAACACTCGCTCCTGCACTACAGGATTAGTATCACCAGCATAAGTATCACCGTCTGCAGTATGTTCTACGTTCTTCCATTCATTAGAACCAGTCGGCTTTAGTTTAAAACGGATAGCACCAGAACGACCGACAGACATTTTGACTCTAGCAATAGTCAGAGAAGCAGTGTAATCAGCTCCCCGCTCTGTCCTAAGGTAGAGCTTTGGCAGTGTTGCCTCTAGATCGTAACCATAACCAACTACAATACCATCAGCATAATTAGTAAAGTCACCCTTTACTTCAAAGTAATGGAAGTTAGTCACTGGTTCAATACGCTCAATAGCCTTAGCCCAATAACCCTGGTCCGAGTCTAGCGCAGCATCAGTATCTTTATCTGCTGTAGGCACTGTAAGGAGCATCACGGCGTCCTTATCGTCAATAGGGGTATAAGGTACGTAGATCTTGGTAATGTCGTTTGTAGAGTCATATACCACCGCCTCAGTGGCTGGATTAGGTTTGACAGGACGGGTAGCCATGTCAAGAGGTACGTTACCAGTGAAGCCAGAAGCTGTGGCAAAGACGTCACCAGACGGCAGCTCGTCCAACTCGATTGAGCCGATAGTGTATTCATCTTCCTGCTGCGACACAACAGTAACTGCATCGTTAATAATACGTGCAGCTTGGATAGTACCAGGCAGTTCCCACTTCACCCATGCTTGGAATAGATCTTCCTTGCCGTTGTTATAGAACCGGTACATGTACAGGTATTCAGTATCACGGTCAACCAATATAACAATAGAGTTAGGTGGGCTGACAGTCAAATCATCTACAGTATCAGGGATCCACTCTAGCACAGCTTTACTAATGTCAACCACCACAGGTGTCTGCTCAACGTCACGGAGAGCCATAGTAAACAACTTACTGTAACCAGGCACCCGGCTAACAAATGCAGTAGTAGTGCCGATGTCTACAGGCTGTACATTAGTAGCCATCTCGTAGTTAGATAGCGTACGGATAACAGCAGAGGTAGGTGTCAGCGTACTTGCATCTGTAGCATATACTTGGAACTGCTGTCGTTCACTAAACAGTAGTAAACCCTGTGGCGACGGTAGAACGTCAGACAAAGTGACAGGACGTACACTAGATACGTTCAAGTCAATAGGATCTGAGTCAACCTGAGTTAGTGCAGACTTAGCAAAGAAGTTGTAGTTATCATTAGCAACACCAAAGATAACGTTATCCTCAGATAACACACCGAACCTATTACTGTAAAAGAAAGTAGAACTAATCTTTTTACCAACAAAAGAGGGCGGCGGGTTAGTATTGCCATCACCAGTCAAACGGTTCTTGTAGGTAATAGGACCGAATGTAAAAGTAGTTGCGCCAGTGTTAGCCAGCTCATGCGGCAGTGTAGCGTTGTTAAGACCAGGCGATACATCACGTGCAATAGTTTCTTGCCAAAAACCCTTACCACCAACACCGTCAGAAGCAACGTACTTCAGATAGTAATCATCATCCTCAGTATCACTGTTTAGGATCTTAAGGTTGTGGTCATGGAATGATTCCAAGGGCAGTTCAGAGACGTTAGTAATATCATCTTGAGATGCTTCTAGGGTGTTGTTTGAAACACCGCCAACAGCACTAAGGCTAAAAAATTTATAGGTAACACCAGAACCAGGCTCTGCGTCTACGACAACAGCATTAGCCTCTGTAGTTCTACGGATAGTAATACTATTAGCAAAGGTGTTAATGTACCATTTACCATCAAACTGAGTATCGCTAGCAGATTGACGTGCTTCCAAAAGTGCTTTGATAGCACCCAGTAGATCGTGAGAAGTGTGTGTACCAGTCAGGAATGACGTAAAGGTAGCAGCAGATTGGGCTGTAGCAGTTGCGGTATGCTCGGTACCATCAGAGGTACCTTTAATAGTTACCTTACAAATATCACCGGAAGTAAGAGAGAGAAGCTTTAACGTACCTTGTGAATTTGCTACAAAGGTACCAGCTGCCTGCATAGCAGTGGTGACAGTTTTATTAGTAATAATGGTGGTATCCTGGATACTACGGAAATGGTAGTCATCTTGCTTGGTACCAGTCAGATAACCGGTGCCGGTGTTGGTTACTGTGCAGAACGTGCCTTCAGCAGCAGTCCATACAAACAGGTCAGTACCTTTAATAGCACCAATGTAAGAACCAGCTGTAGCACGGTCAATAAAGAACCATGCTGCACCTGCCAATTCAGTCTTTGTAAATACAGTACCATCAGCCTTCTTTAGCACTTCAGTGTGCTTCATACCAGGACGCTTCAGCAGACCAAATGTAGGATCAGGGTAACCGTTAACACACTCAGTCAGCTGGTTGATTAGTTTCTTGTCGTCAGTTTGGCGGGATACACCACCAAGAAAATTAGGGATCTGTTGTGTTACGGCTGGCATTAGCGTTGCAAGGTATGGAACGGTTTATAGCTATTGTAATAGTTCTCGCCCTGGGGCTCACCAAAGAAGGAGAAGTCACCCTGGTTGCACTCATACTCCATAGCCATAGCCCGTGCAAATGCTTCCTTCTGTTGGAGCATTTGGTACAGGTTAGGGTCACCCATTGTACGGCTGGAGAAAATAGAAGCAGCACGTGCTACAATAAATGCTTGGATAGGATCAGGAATATATTCCCACTCAAAATACCACAGGATGTCAGCATGGACCTCAGAGTCAGTCCACTTGTAGGTATGTTTAATACGGTCGTAAAGTTTACCTCCACGGTTTATGCTATCGAACTGACGGTTGTTAAATCTCTTTGAGGAGATGTTCAAATCTACCTGAAGCATATCATCAGGGATCAGGATTTCGTTGTCCGAGTTAGGGGTAAGTGTATAGTCAAATTCTTTATTGAAAGTCCATCCTTCGCTCTGTACTTCACGCGACACCTCTCTCAAGGTGTTGAGTGCAATCGCAACGTCCGGGTTGGTTTGGTTTTCAACTCTTTTTGAAACACTAGATTCAGTCAAACTAGCTTGAGTAACTGTGTTACCTACAGCAGTTGAATGGTTAATGTTTAGCGTATGGTTATAGTAAACAGGATCAAGAGTAAGATCAGCAGCAGCAGCTGTAGTAGAAGCACTAACAGTATATGTAAAATTAGCACCACTAGCAGTAGGACCGCTAGTTACTTCAATAGGTGTAGTAATAGTGCTGCTAGAAATCTTCACACCTTTAGGAATAAAGGCAGAGCTAGAAGTCAGTGTAGTACCTGAGCAGCTAGCGTTAGGGGTAAAGGTTACACGTGCTGTAGCAAGAGAGGCGTTATCCTGAACGCCAGTGCCACCGATGTAAGATCCTTGTGACAAGTCACTCTTACTTGTAAAGAGTGTAGTTCCACTAATATAACCAGTAAACCGACTTACTTCATTAAGTACAAGTGTTTCTTCAGTTGTCAACGTGGTTACAGGAGCCTGACCAACTGACGCCAGGATCTGATTAACAGCTTTAAGCTCAGTGGAGCCAGTAGTTAGGTAAGGCATAATTGCAAATGAGTATTATTCTCAATAAAGAATTAAAAAAAAGGAGCCCCCGAAGAGGCTCCCGTATAACCGCAATCAGAAGGCGGCAGGCTTGGTAGCAGTACCAGCAAACAGTTCCACTGCAGCAGCAGGGTTCAGGTAGTCAGCGCCCATGGCGAGACGACCCAGGATCACATCACCCTGGTAGATGGTGGACACGTCGCCACTGGTGACTTGCACCTGAGGAGCGATAGCTTCCACACAACCAGCAGCTTCACGCTGGAAGATGAGACCACAGCTGTTAGCGAATTCGGTTTCTTCACCGTAATCGTTACCAGAACCGATGCCAGTGACATCAGCAGCAGCGTCTTCAATAGCTTCGGACACGAAGGAACCGGTGTTACCAGGATCGGTAGTACCAGGGTTCGTGGCAGAACCAGTACCATACTTGGTACCGTACTGAGAGAAGAACGGAATGTTCATGGACTTGTAGATCTTGATACCAGCAATTTCCACGATGCCCTCAGCACCCTGCAGAGCAGAGCCTTGAACATCACGGTTCACCAGTCCGTTAGAACCGATGTCCTGGATCAGAGCATAGTACTGACGAGGGTTCAGCACACCCACACGTCCATCCTGAGACACACCCTTTTCATCGAGTGCAGCTGCGGCGTCGTAGAAGGCGGTCACGAGCTTGCCAGCATCATAGGCGTCAGAAGCGTTGGCAGTAGCACCAACACGGATCTGAGTACCACCGGGCTCAACATAGTTGGTCTTGGTGATAGGAGAAGCCTTACGTGCACCACGAGTGATGGCACGGAAGATCAGACGGTCATACTTTTGAGCCAGAGCATAGCCGATCTTACGGCTAATCTCAGAGCGCATGTCGTAATGCGAAAGAACTTCATCCAGCTCATACAGGAAAGCAGAGCTGATCAGCAGGTCATCAACCGTGATGGTCTTCTCAGCCACCGGAGGTGCGTTATTGGTATCACCAAGGATGCTGTTTCCAGGAGTATGGAATTCAGCTTTGGTGTGACCGGTGTAGATGAACTGGAGAGATTTGCCGTTGGTCAGGGTACGGCGCATAACCAGGTCCCGAGCGATTGCATTGTGCTGGAAACCTTTAAACATTTCACCTGAAAAAAGCTTCAGGTAAAGAGCGCGGGCGTCACCCGTGCTGTTAGATTGACCCGGGCGCGTAAGCTGCGCGGGGTTAGTAGAAGATTGAAAAGCCATTTCTATGGATAAAATTTATAGACAAGCTTCAAACGTTTGAAAAATTTTTTGTGGTCTATCCCACCGTCATGACGGCTAGAGGTATCGGCGTACCGGCTCTAACCAATACTGAAGGGGAGCATTGCACTCCCCAGTCCGCTTTTACGGAATCAGTCGATCTCTTTATACACTACACCACGGTAGCGGAGGGCATCAGTATGATAGCGCTCTGCACGCTTTTTCTGTGATGCAAGGAAACGAATGAGATTGATAGACATGGTTCGTACAAAATACACCTAAGCCCCGTTCCATGCTTAGGCAGTCATGCGTCCATGGTTGCTTCAAGCACCATTTTGGTGAACTGCATTTCTAAGAACTCAATATCCATCTGTTCCTGTGGATGACCACCGGACCATTGTTTTTTGTATAGTCTTAGTGCATCTCGAATAATACGAGCTCCACCATCATCTACTTGAATGTCAAACATAGATGAACGTACGAAGTAGTTTACTTGTTATTATATCCTTTCAAAAACTCAAGAGCCGCATTGGTTTTAGCCGTACGGTTCTTAAGCTTATGAAAGAGGCCAACGTGGCTAGGCAGCTGACCTGGTTGTGGTTTCTTTTTTGGTTTCATTGTTTAACCAATAGAGGGTGCTTGAAGTGCTACGGGAGTTGACTCCACGGATGCAAGGTCAAGCGGGAAGTTGTGGGCGTTGCGTTCGTGCATGACTTCCATACCAAGTCCAGCTCGGTTCAGAATGTCCGCCCACGTATTGATGACATGACCTTCACGTGTAACAATAGATTGATTGAAGTTGAATCCGTTGAGGTTGAAAGCCATGGTGCTGACGCCGAGGGAGGTAAACCAGATACCCACGACAGGCCATGCTGCGAGGAAGAAATGCAGCGAGCGAGAATTGTTAAAAGAGG
>Ga0099849_1000585_pt1 | contig 16844 bp, 18 predicted proteins | sample CB_VirMetaG_4_FD_78177 | JGI IMG/M metagenome (GOLD analysis project Ga0099849, IMG submission 78177) | Freshwater to marine saline gradient viral communities from Chesapeake Bay - CB_1508_1M Viral MetaG | ecosystem: Environmental > Aquatic > Marine > Coastal | place: USA: Chesapeake Bay... | reverse complement strand
GCAGAGCTGGACGCCATAAACCAGCGTCAGGTGTTCGCCGATCAGGCCGCCACGATCCTGCCTCCCGAAATGATGGACGTGAACTACCCAGGCGGCGTCCCGGACTATTTGAGAGACGTCATCCGCTCGGCCGAGGGTGAGTACATGTCGCTGCCTGGAGTTCACTACTCCAGGACCGGAGCCCCTATCGAGGCCGTCGATCCCAGGAAGCACGGAACGGCGCACCGCGGCCAGGAGACGGATCGCGTGTATCGAGATCCAAAGGCTCCGCCTCGCGGGTATTTCTATTCTGGCACTGCGGCCGAGCATACGCCGGAGAGGCAGGTCGCCCAGAACCGGAAGATGTACGAGACCATCGAACCGGTCGAGCCTCTCTACAACCTGGAGGATGACCCTCTCGGCTTCCGCGACTTGGTTCAGGCGCGCATGCCAAAGGACGCCGACGGCCAGATCGCCGCGAACCTGATCGAAAGGTTGATCGACGAATACGGATTTGCCGGCTATACTGTTCCGTCGAGGGGCATCATGTCGACATTCCAATCGGTGCCTGTGCGGCCAGTCACGGAGTAGCAGATGCGGACGCGAGACGACGCGGAGCAGGTTGAGTTCATAGACGACGCCACAGAAGACGACGAGCTGAGCATCGATGTCGGCGTTCTCGATCCAGAAGAGGCGTTGGTCGAGCAGGTGGGCGATCTCACCGAAGAGGACATGGCGGCCCTGTATGACACCTACGCCCCGGGCGGTGGTGGCCAAGAGATCATGCAGTTCGACGTCAACCTCGCCGCCCATCTGGACCGCGGCGTTCTTCAGAAGATCTCATCCGACCTGCTTGACCTGATCGACGCCGACCGGCAGGCCAGGGCTAAGCGGGACGAGCAGTACGAGGAAGGCATCCGGCGCACCGGGCTTGGCGACGACGCCCCGGGCGGCGCGCAGTTCGAGGGCGCATCCCGCGTTGTCCACCCTGTTCTGGCCGAGGGCGCTGTTGACTTCGCTGCGTCGGCGCAGAAGGAGCTGCTGCCGCCGGAAGGGCCGGCACGGACGCGGATCTTCAATGGCGCGGATCCGGATCGGCAGAAGCGGGCAGACCGCAAAAAGACAATCATCAACCGCATTCTGATGCACGAGAGCCCGAGCTTCTGTCACGAGCACGAGCAGATGCTCACGCAGATCCCGCTCGCCGGCAATGGTTACATCAAGGTCTACTACGACGAGGGCCTCAAGTTCGAGTTCATCACCGTCGATCGCTGCATTCTGCCGTTTTACGCCAGCGGCTTCCGTGGCTCTTATCGTCGCACTCTCCTGTACGATCTGTCTGCGGTTGAGATCCAGGGACGCGTTCGGTCCGGGATGTACGTCGAAGAGCCGTTCGAGATGGAGCGACCGGCGACACCGGACCCAACCAAGACCGAGGCGGCCAACGCCAAGGTGGAGGGCAAAGAAGAGAACGCTTCCAACCTGGACGGCACGCGCCGCCTGTACGAGGTCTACTGCTACTACAACCTCGATGGCGAGGATCCTTTTCTCGTTGATCGGCCTGATATCGAGGAGGCTGACGAAGACGGATACGAGGGCGAGCAGGACGAGGAGCGCGAGTTGGATCAGCCGTCCCGTCCTGGCTGGTACGTCATCACCATCGACGACGCCAGTCGCGAGATCGCCGCGATCTACCGGAACTGGGATGCCGAAGAGTTCGAGCGGTCCGGCCGCGTCGTTGAGGTCCAGCATGTCGTCGACTACGGTTTCGTGCCGTGGGAGGGGGCATATGACCTCGGCCTGACGCACATGATCGGAACGCTGTCTGGGTCGATCACCGGCGTTGTCCGGGCGCTTCTGGACAGCGGCCACATCGACAACCACCCGGGCGGCCTGATGCTGTCGCAGAAGGGGCGCGGGCAGGCTGTCGGCCAGAACAAGACGGTGGACGCGACCACGATCACCGAGATCGACGTCGACAGCGACGACATCCGCAAGGTGTTCATGCCGTACCCGTTCAAGGGGCCGTCGGCGACGCTGTTTCAGCTTCTCGGTTTCCTGGTGGACACGGCCAAGGGCATGGTCTCAACGGCCGAGGAAAAGGTCGCTGAACTGAACTCTCAGGCCCCGGTCGGCACGACGATTGCTCTGATCGAGCAGGGCTCGAAGGTGGTATCGTCGATCCACGGTCGCCTGCATCGCTCGATGGCGAACGAGCTGCACATCATCGAGCGCGTCCTGCGCGAGAATGCAGAAGACGCCATCCTTCCCCTTTTGCCGAAGCTGGGCATCGATCCGGCGGAGCTGCAGGATGGTGGTCTCGACGCCATCATGGGTGACGAGGACGACATCATTCCGGTGTCAGATCCTCACATCTTCGCCGAGGCCCAGCGCTTCGCGATCCTGAACGAAGCTCTTCGCCTGACTGAGATGCCGCAGTTCCAGGGCCTGAACTGGGACCTTGAGGAGTTCGCGCGCAGGTTCCTACGAATGCTTCGCATCCCGGACGCAGACACGCTCCTGCCGCCAAAGCCGGAGATGATGCCGACGGATGCCGTCATCGAGAATGTGGTGATGAGCCAAGGCGGCGACGCTAAAGCATTCCCGGATCAGGACCACGAGGCACACCTGATCGTTCACTTCCTGTATCTGTCGTCCCCGCTCTTCGGTCAGAACCCGGCCATGGCCGGGCGCCTTGGTCCGATCATGCTCGCGCACATCACCGAGCATCTGGCGTTCTGGTTTGCCTCAGAGATGGACCGCCAGCTCGAAGAGGAGAGCGGGTTCCCGCTAAACGACCTGAAGCAGGCCACGGAGCAGGACGACAGGCTGACGACGATGTACTCGATGATCGCGCCGGCGGTCATGGAGGTGGCGGCCCAGAAGTTCAGGGACGCACCGAAGATCATCGACATGACGCGCAAGCTGCTCGAAACGCTGAACCCGAGCGAGCTGCAGATCGAGGCCATCAGGGCACAGGCCGAGGCCCTCAAGATCGAGGCCCAGGCGGCCCAGATCGAGGCGCAGACCAACGCTGTCGAAGCAAGCCGGACGGAGGACCGTGAGGACGTCAAGACTAGTGTTGAGGCGGAAGAGAAGCGGCGCCGACTGGAGCTGGAGGAGCGCCGGGTCGCCATGGAAGAGGCCAGACTGGAACTGGAGGCAGCCGAGCAGGCGCTCAAGGAGATTCAGGTGCGTCAGGAGCAAGAATTGGCGCAGGCTGAAATAATGAGTGACGAGGCGCAGAATGATGCGGATAATGCGACCCGCATAACCGTAGCGCAAATTGCCAATCGGGCCATGGAGGCTCGCGGGCAGAACGGAGGGTAAGATGGACAAGAGCAAGAAGGGTAGCAAGATGGACGCCTCGAAGGTGTCGCCGCGCAAGGCGATGGCCATGGGCAAAAAGCCGTCGGGCAGCAAGAAAGGCAGTGGCAAGAATTGTTGACGATGGGGGTTATACCCCCATCACGGTCGAGCACGCTGTAGAGCTGCTGGCCCAAGAGAGCGCAGACAAGCTGCGCAAACTGTGGTCGGTGAGAGAGAACACCGGTCGCGATTATGACGCGGGATTTGTTGCAGGCATCGAGCACTGCATTTCCCGCCTCAACAGCGAAAGAAAGGGCGCGTCGGATGACGACGAAGACGAGCGACTTCAACCCCTGGCCCCAGATTAAAGCGCCGGCAGAGCCCCTCGGGGCTCGTGTGATGGTGCAACTGCGTCGAGTGCAGTCCGTCACCAAGGGCGGCATTCACCTGCCTGGGGCAGCCAAAGAGCACGAAGAGAACAACACCCAGGTGGCCAAGGTGGTCTCTGTTGGCGCGCTTGCGTTCAAGGATCGCCACACGCTGGAGCCGTGGCCCGAGGGCAACTGGGTCGAGATCGGTGACATTGTCCGCGTGCCAAAGTACGCCGGCGATGTGATCGTGGTGAAGGATCCGGATGACCCCAGCGGGCGCGACGGCGTGAAGTTCGTCACATTCCGGGACACCGACATCATCGCGAAGTACACGGACGCCGACGCGGCCCGTGCAGAGACCTACTGATGGAGGAGTGAATGCCGAAAAAGCGTGACGAAGAGGTCGATTACGACGACCTGGAGATCGGCGGCGGCGCTCTCGCCTCTGACGAGATCGACGTTCCTGGAATGGAGGGGTTCGTCCCTCCGTCCGAGGCCGACGAGGAAGACCTGGACGAGGACGACGGTGACGTCGGTGCCGATGAACAGGACGGCGACGACGAGGACGACGAGGACGTCGGAGACGACGAGGCCTTTGGCGAAGATGACGGCGATGAGGAGGAAGAGAACGACGAGGACGACGAGGACGAGGCTGAGCGAAAGCGTGCTCGCAATCGTCGTCGCCGGCAACGCGCCCGCCGCTCCAAGCGCGAGATCGAAGAGGCTAAGAACGAGCAGATCGAGGATCTGCGCCGTCGCCTTGCCAGCACCGAGGAGGCCCTGACACGGATTGCCGACGGAAACTCGGCGAGCGCAATGCAGCGCCTTGATCAGGCCATCTCCACGGCAGAGCACAACATGCAGGTGGCTCGTGCCCGTCGCAAACAGGCAATGGAGGATCAGGAGCCGGAGGCTTTCGATCAGGCCGATCTGGAGCTGGCCGAGCACCAGCGCGCTTACGAGCACTTCCGCGCCCAAAAGGTTGCCATCGTCGAGAACCATAAGAACCGCAAAGCCGCGGGGTCTATCAGGCCTGAGCAGGCGCGACGGACGCAGTCCTTCCTCGACAAGCACAAGTGGTTCAAGCCGGGCGCCGGAGACTTCGACAGCGACGTCACGCAGATGCTCGACAATCAGGTGGCGAATGAGGGGTACGACCCATCGACGCCGGCCTATTGGAGCGAGCTGGAGCGCCGGATCCGAGAGCGCCTTCCGCATCGCTTCGAGGAAGAGGACCGCAAGGGCCGCAGGAGCGGTCAGCGTCCTGCTCGAAAGGGCGCGCCGATTTCCGGTGGGGGCCGTGACGGCGGCCGGAAGCCGGCCGGCGAAGGACGCCGTGGCATGCCTCCGCGCGAGGTGGTCGCGCAATGGAAGTCTGCAGGTCACTGGCCGACAGACAATTCCGAGGAGAGCAAGGCCAAGCGCGAGCGCATGACGGCGTCCTGGCGTCGCACGCAGCGTTCGAGCCGATAAACCTGTTGACGGAGGCAAAAAGATGACCGAAGATAACGAGCACAACGAAGATCCGCTTATTCCGCCGAAGGACGACGTCCCGGTGTCGAGCGGAGAAGAGTTGACAGAGCTGCGTCCGAAGCGCAGCCGCAGTGCCAGCAAGTCTGGCAGCGGCCGTTCGGACCCTCGAAAAGCGCGAACCGCAGATAGCTCGCGCGCTGCCCCTCGGTCCGAAAGGGATCGTGAGGAGCGGGAAGTGGAAGACGATATGGACGCTGATTTCACCGATTTCAGCTTCGACGTCCTCCCGGATCTGCCGGAACTCCCAGGGTATCACCTGTGCTGGCTGTCGACCACGAACGGGCAAGACACCATCGAGCGTCGTATGCAGATGGGGTATTCGCCGGTCTTCGCGGAAGATCTTGACAGCGTTCTGGAGGCCCAGGGTATCGCCAAGCGGTTCCATCGTATCGCGACCCGCCATGGCGAGCAGGAAGGCATCGTGTCGTGCAACGAGATGCTGCTGTTCAAGATCCCGCTTCCGCGGTATCGCCGGATCATGCAGCACTATCACGACGACCGCCCGCTCGAAGACGAGGCCGCGATCCGGCACGGCATTGAGCAGTTGGCGGAAGATGCTTCTGATCGGCGCGGACGTGTTTCCGTTGCCGACGGAACGAATGAGCTGGGGCGACGCAAAGGTCGTCCCGTCTGGTAACCCGGCGCCCAACATAGTGGAGGGCGCCTGCTAGGAGGTAGCAGATGCCCTCGACTGCCGCACCGTTCGGCTTCCAGGCCGTTCGCACCGCTGGCGGGGCCAAGCAGCCGCAGTACGAGATCCGCGATGGCGCGATCTCCAGCGGTTATGGCACCGCCATCTACACGAACCAGCCGGTCGTTCTGGCGACCACCGGTCTGATCACGCCGGCAAGCGCGACCGACCGGATTTACGGCGTCTTCGCCGGTTGCCGGTACATCGACACCAACGGCCGCGAGGTTGTTTCCCCGAACTGGGTGGCCAACACCGCCATTCTCTCGGGTACGACCGTGAAGGCCTACATCTACATCGATCCGACCATCGTCTATCGCGTTCAGTCGAGCGCGGCGCTGACGATTGCGTCCGTCGGTGATCAGGCGAACATCGGTTCGGCGACGTCGGGCTCCAGCCTGACTGGCCTCTCCGCCGCCACTCTCGACACCTCCTCTCTGGTGGGCGCCGGCAACAACGCGCAGTTCCGCATTCTGGAGCTGTCGCCGGAAGTCGACAACGCATGGGGTGACACCTACACCAACGTCCTCGTCCAGATCAGCGAACACGCGTTCGTTGCTGATCGGGCCGCGGTCTAACAGGAGGGTCTGACCAATGCCTGTGATGACTTCTACGCAGTTCAAGTCCATCGTTGAGCCGATCCTCAACGAGGAGTTCAACGGCGTCTACGACCAGCGTGCCGACGAGTACAAGGCGATCTTCGCCGTGCGCGACGGCATCAAGCGCAACTACCACGAGGAGCCGGTTCTCTACGGCTTCCGCGCCGCTCCGGAGCTTCCGGACGGCACTGCCGTGACCTACAGCCAGGGTGGCGTGCTCTACCTCGCGCGCTACGTCTACAAGGTCTACGGTCTGGCCTTCGCCCTGACGCGCGTGCTGATCGAGGACGGCGACCACATCTCGATGGGTCAGACGTTCTCCCGGCACCTCGCCCAGTCCATGGTCGAGACCCGCGAGACGGTGGCGGCGAACATCCTGAACCGCGCCTTCAACTCGGCCTACACGGGCGGTGATGGCGTGTCTCTGGTGAACTCGTCCCACCCGACGGCGGCCTCTTCGCAGTCGAACCTCCTGGCGTCCGCGGCGAACCTGTCGCAGACCTCCCTGGAGCAGATGCTGATCCAGGTCCGCAAGGCCCAGGACAGCACCGACCGCAAGATCCGCCTGACCCCGCAGAAGCTGGTCGTCAGCCCGGACAACATGTTCCAGGCCGAGACCATCCTGAACAGCGTTCTGCGGCCGGGCACCGCCAACAACGACATCAACCCGATCCGTTCGATTGGGCTGCTGCCGGGCGGCGTGGTCACCCTGACGCGCCTCACCTCTTCGACCGCTTGGTGGGTCCAGACGGACGCGCCGGAAGGCCTGAAGATGATGAACCGCCGCACCATGCAGCGGTCCATGGAGGGCGACTTCGAGACCGACAGCATGCGCTACAAGGCGACCGAGCGGTACGAGCCCGGCTGGACCGACTGGCGTGCCATCTACGGCACCCCGGGCGTCTGACCTGAGCCGAAGCACAGGGGGCGGCCACGGTCGCCCCCTTCTTCCAACTGGAGGGAAAGATGACCCAGTTTTCGGATAACGTCCGTGTCGGCGAGGCCTATTTCCCGCCGCTCATGGGCAACAAGGACAACCCGGCCGGGCGCGAAGAAAAAGGCGTCGTGGCCATCGACACCACCAAGGTCGTCGTCCCGGTTCTCTTCGGCGCCGTTGCGGCGGTTGATCCGGACGGCATTGTCGTCAATGGCTCGGCCACCGGCGCGGCCACTTTGTCGGCCACCGGCGCCCTGGTTAGCGGCGGCGTCGCCACTTTCGACGTGGAGCGGAGCGTTCGCATCACCTCGACCGGCAACGAGAGCGGCGTGACCTTCACCCTGACGGGCACGGACCGCTACGGCAAGACCGTCGTCTGGTCTGGCGCGGGACCGAACAACAGCACCGTCGACAGCGCCAAGACGTTCCTGACGGTGACGTCCGTGGCCGTCGATGGCGCAACCACGTCGACGCAGGTCGATGTTGGAACCGGCGACGACCTGGGCCTGCCGTACCGCCTCGCCACCAAGGGCCAGTCCCTCGGTTGGACGAAGGACGGCATCACGGCGACCGACATCACCATCACCGTTGCCGATCAGACGGCCGTCACCGCGACCACCGGTGATGTCCGTGGCAAGGTGTCGGCGACGGCCGTTGATGGCACTGCCACCTTCTCTCTGCTCATGGTCGCGGACGCCACGTCCAAAACTACGCTTGTTGGTCTCGACCAGTACAGCGGCTAAGGCATGAGAAAAGGGGCAAAAAAGACCGAACCGGGCGCGGAAGAGACACCGCGCCCGGTCGCCATTGTGGCGATGGGGAACAGCAGCCAAGCGTTCATCTCCGCGAAGCTGACGCGGGTGAACAGGCACCTCCTGCCGGATGACATGGAGGTGTGGGCTATCAACACGATGGGGTCGCTGATCAAGTGCGACCGGGTCTACCACATGGATCCGGTGGCCGTCTGGTTCGACGGCAAGTCCTGGACTGCCGAGAACGAGGCGCACGGGCGCGAGATCGAGGTTCCGGCTTGGCCGGAGTTTGCGAAAGATCTGGCGGCCATGACGACGCCGGTCTACACCGCTGTTCCGGACGATAGGGTGCCGTCTTCTGTTCGGTATCCAATCGAAGACGTGATGCGGGAGCTGAAAAGTTTCCCGTACTTTAACACGACGGTGGCCTACGCGCTGGCTCACGCCATTGCCGAGGGCCGCCAGGAGATCCACCTGTATGGGTGCGACTTCACGTATCGCGAGGCCCAGGTAAGCGAGGCGGGCAAGGCCTGCGTCGAGTTCTGGATCGCACACGCAATGGCCCGGGGCATCTCGGTCCGCATTCCGCAATGCACGCTGCTCGATAATTGGCGAGACCGGCGTGTCCTCTACGGCTTCGGCTGCACTTGGGAGGAATTGATCGATGCGCAACGTGACGGTGACGGCGACGGCGACCGGGGCGACGGGTAACGTCATCCTCGATCAGTATGTCGGCGGATTTGATGTTGGTCTCTTTCTGACGTCGACCGGCAATACGACGCAGGCAACTGTTCAGATCACCGGAGACGATCCGTTCCTGGTCGCCTCTCCGACGTGGCTGAATGCCACCCTGACCACTACAGGTGACAACAAGGCAGGAAGTCTTCCGTTCCCGGCGAAGGCTGTACGCCTCAACGTGACCAGCTACGGCGTCCCGATGAAGTTGACGGTCGTTCAGGCTGGAAACCTGATGTAGACCTGGAGGGCAATGTGAGGTACAAGATAGAGCTGAGCGAAGGCTCTTTGCAGGTTGTCATGGATGCCTTGGGCGAAATGCCCTGGGTCAAGGTCAACGAGACCATCGGCTCCATCGTCAATCAGGTGCGCGAACAGCAAGACGTCGCCAGTAAGGCGAGCGCCCAGCCCCAGGACGGCGGCGAGTAAGTCGAACATCGGCGCGGGTTTGCTATGGCCACCTCTGGAACTTATGGCGAGACCTCATTCCCGATCATCACACTGATCGAAGAGGCTCACCGTCTGTGCAAGATCCCGCCGCAGGCAATCACCGGTGAAATTCTGGACACTGCGCGCCGTCACCTTTACCTGATGTTCACTCGCTGGGGGAACCAGCAGAACCTGTGGACGGTCGGCAAAGCGATCATTCCGCAGCAGATCGGGAAGCGCGTGTATGATCTGCCAGCCGGCGTCCTGGACATTCGCACGGTTCTGCGCCGCGAGCTTGTCCTGAGCGGCGGCACTTCGGCGACGTCGTCTGCCGGCGGAACGGTCACGAACGCCTTCGATCAAGATCTCGACACTGTTTTGACGCAGACCAGCGCCGACGGCAACGTCTCTGTGGACTTCGGCTCCGAGGTCTACGTGACGACTGTAGGTATCTGCACGAACGGCGCCAGGACGTACAATTTGGTCTGGGAGTTCAGCGAGGACAACTCCACCTGGACGACGGTCCTGGCCACGGGATCCGTGGCCTACACGGACCGGGAGTTTGCGTACTACGACATCACGGCGCCCCGAGGCGGCCGGTATTTCCGAGTTCGAGAGACCGGAGGCGGCACGCTGAACGTCAGGCAGATCGTGTTCGGTCGATCCCCGAGCGAGGTGTCGGTCACGCTTCAGAACCGCGATGACTACTATGACCAGCCCGACAAGACGCTGCGGTCCGACCCAACCATGTTCTGGTACGACAAGCAGATCACTCCGCGGATCTGGGTGTGGCCGGCGCCGGCGTCCGACATGAAGTCTCTGGTGGTCTGGTACACGCGCAACATCGAGGACCCCGGCGCCTTCTCAAACGACATGGCCATTCCGAAGCGGTGGTACGAGGCCGCTCTGTACGGCCTTGCTGTGCGCGTGGCGCGCGTTCACCCCGGCGTGGACCCAGGTATCCTGCAGGACCTGAAGATGGAGGCGGATATGGCCCTGGCTGACGCCCGAGGAGCGGATACCGATGGGTCAGACTTTATGATCACCCCGAACATCGGAGTTTATACGCGCTGATGCCGGCCTTTCTTTCATCCACCACGCGCATAGCGATCTGCGACCGGTGCCGGTTCAAGGTTCCGTATGACGAGCTGCGTCCGGACGGGAACTCGCCTGGGCTTCGTGTGTGCGACGAGTGCTATGACGAGGTGGATCCGTACAAGCTGCCGGCGCGCAAGACTGAGAAGTTTACGCTGAAGCACGCTCGGCCGGATACGAGCTTGGGGCCGGTCGACAAGGTTCTCTCTGATGCGGATCAAGACATCATTCTGGTGACGAACGACGACGAGGACATCGTGATCGGGGAGGCTGGGTAATGGCTGTTCGCATTCCGATCAACAACCTGCCGGTCGTGACGACCGTAAACGGAACCGACAGTGTTCTCGTCGTGCAGCAAGGCCGTACGGTCACCGCCAGCGTTCAGCTTCTAATCGAAGGGGCGACGCTGGTCGATTTGACGGTGGGAACGCTCATCGTTAGCGGAACGGCGACAATTGCGACGGCCGCCATCTCATCTCTGACCCTTGGGTCGGCTCTAGGTGTGGCGTATGGCGGGACGGGGGCAACGACAGCGGCCGGGGCAAGGACCTCTCTTGGTCTTGGTACAATGGCGGTGCAAGACGCCAGCTCTGTGGCTATAACCGGAGGTTCGGTCAACGGAACGACCATCGGTGCAAGCTCCCCCTCTACTGGGTCCTTCACCACCCTGACCGCAACAGGTGGCGGATCGCTGACGGGGACATGGTCTGACCTGGGTTCTGTGACCACTGTCGACATCAACGGCGGGACAATGGACGGAACGACCATCGGCGCCAGTTCTCCGTCGACGGGAGCGTTCACGACACTGTCGGCGACTGGTGGCGGATCGCTGACGGGGACATGGTCAGACTTGGGTTCTGTGACCACTGTCGACATCAACGGCGGGACAATGGACGGAACGACCATCGGCGTCAGTTCTCCGTCGACGGGAGCGTTCACGACACTGTCGGCGACTGGTGGCGGGTCTCTGACGGGGACATGGTCAGACTTGGGTTCTGTGACCACTGTCGACATCAACGGCGGGACCGTAGACGGCGTGGTCATCGGAGGCTCTAGCGCCGGGGCTGGTACCTTTACGGACCTGACGAGCACCGGCGCATTCACTTCCGTTGGTATCGACGACAACGCGTCCTCTGTGGCGATCACCATAGACAGCAACGACTACGTTCTGATCAATCAGACGGCCAGCTCTGGAGCGTACCCGCTGCAGGTCAACGGAACTATATTCAGTGCAAGCGGTGGGTTTCGGTTCCCGGACGGGACGACGCAGACAACGGCGGTGACCGGGCCGTCCGGTCCATCTGCTGCCTTTGTATTCGCAATGTCGTCGTAGGAGGAAGGGATGCCTCTAACTTTCACCTGGACGTGCGGCCCGATAGAGTACGTTGATCGCCGTTATTGGCTCGATAATGTCGTGACGCGGATCCACAGTCTGCGCGTAGGGGCTCCGTGGGTCGATGGAGGCGACGCATGACCGACAGCACGACGACGACAAACAAGCTCCGGAAACAGACCCTCGCGTCGAACCGCGGCCAATGGGGCGATCCGAATTTAAATGAGGTCGAGGACGCCATCGATCAGAGCCTTGACGGCTACCTGGAGGTGGACTGCAGCGGTGGGGCGAACATCACGCTGACGTCTACGGACTACGCGACGAACCAGAGCCGGAACCGAATGCTGAAGTTCACCGGAACGATGACGGCGTCGATCAGCGTCACCATCCCTGATACGACCAAGTGGTACATCTTGTGGGATGCCACGACGCGGGCCGGCTACACGCTGACGTTCAAGAACGCAAGCGGCACCGGCGTCGAGCCGACGAACGGCCAGCGCGAGATCGTCATGAATGACGGGACTGACATCCGCAAGGTGGAGGCCGGGAATACGCTGTCGTCTATTGGCGCCCCGACCGACAATGTGGACTTCGCCGGCTTCAAGGCGGTAAACTTGGCCGCCCCGACGTCAACGTCCGATGCGGCGACAAAAGCGTACGTGGACGCCCAGATTTCTGGAGCATCGATCCTGCCGCTGACGGCGGACTGGGGGAATGTAGCGAGCGGTACGCAGGTGCAGCATCGTCGAGACACAAGGGCAAACATAAACGCCTTCACGCCGGCAGAGGGCGAGTTGGCAATGAACACCACCGACGGAGAACTTCGCCTTGGCGATGGCTCTACCGCCGGTGGGATCCGTATGGCGACGCGCACCAATGCGCTCGTCTTTTCGCTCGTTCTTGGCGGTTAACAGGAGAGTAAGATGGCCGAGACTTACAAGCGGGTCGCCTTGACCCTGGCAACCGTGACGGTCACCGGAACGGGAGCCACCGTTTACACCTGCCCGACGACGGCAACGGCGGCGGTGATCATTGGCGCTCAGATAGCCAATATTGACGGCTCTAACTCAGAGAGCGTCGATTTCTGCCTGGATGTGGCTGGGGGTGGCACGTACCGATACTACGTGAAGGACCTGACTGTAGCTACCGGCGCTGCGATTGCTCCGCTAAACGACAAGCACGTCCTTCAGCCCGGTGACCGTCTTGCCGCTCGTTCTGACAGCTCAAGTGGCGCCGACATCATTGTGAGCCTGCTGGAGGTCTCCTGATGAGTTACAACAACAGGATCGGCGGAGGCAACAGCATTGATCCAACGACGTCTGGCGTCTACCCGATCCAGGTTGTTGGAGAGGCTGGAATTGGTGGTGGCGGTGCTTCAACTGCGGAGATCACTCAACTCCTCCTGATCGGCGGCGGCGGTGGTGGTGGTGCCGACAGCTCGGCTGACAGCGGAGCGGGCGGCGGTGCTGGCGAGTATTTTGACAACACCACGCCCTTCAATATTCTGAAGGGAGTGACGTATCAAATCGTCGTCGGATTGGGCGGAGATGGCGGTATTGTGGACACCGTTGCTACGTCAGGGCTTCCAGGTCAGTCCGGCCAGCCTACTAGTGCCTTTGGCTTTACCGTTCGCGGGGGCGGGGGCGGCGCTGGTAGTTTTAACCAATACACTGACGTTTACGGCGTTACGCAAATGAGCGGACGAAGCGGCGGTTCTGGCGGCGGTGCGACACAAGTTGGTTCTGCAGGATCATCTTCAAAACTTATCTCAAGCGGTAGCCTTGGCAATGCGGGAGGAACATCTGTCGCGGGCGGCGGGGGCGGCGGCGGCGGCGGTTCTGGTGCTGTAGGTAGCAATAACGTAACAGGCGGCACTGGTGGCGCAGGCGGCGCAGGGACGGCGTCCAGCATCACAGGTTCTTCCGTTACGCGCGCGGGCGGCGGTGGTGGTGGCGGCTTCAGTACGGGTGGATCAGGCGGAACCGGAGGTGGTGGAAGCGGCGGCGGTGGTGTTGCGGCCGGATCTAACGGAACCGCTAACACAGGCGGCGGCGGTGGAGGAACAGGAGGCGACGCTGGAGTAAGCGTCTCCGGTGGGAATGGAGGATCTGGCGTGGTGATCGTGCGCCTTCTGGCTTCCGCAGGAACCATTACTACCAGCGGATCATCTGCGACGGATGGCCTCTACAAGGTCGTCACCTTTACCGCCAACGGAACCTTTAAGGTTGACTGACGATGACCTCCTATGCCGACCTGATCAGCGACATCCAGACGTGGACGCAGAACCAGTCCGTTGAGCTGGAGAACGAGCGTGACACGATCATTAGGCTGGCGCTGGAGGATATTGTTCGCGACCTGCCGATCCAGCCATTCTTGAAGCAGAACACTGGATCCTTCAGCGTCGGTTCACAAACGCTCGCTCGCCCAAACAGCGACCGGCTCGTTGGCGTTCGTCAGCTTCGGTACAAGACTGCAGCCGGCGCGTGGGTGCGACTGAACTACCGGCAGCAGTCTTTCTGCGATGCCTTCTGGCCTGACGAGACCGAGACCACTTCGGCGCCATCGTACTATTACACCGATGTTGCCGGCGCGTGGCGGGTCGTGGGGACGCCGTCTGCCGCCCTGACCTATTACTTGGAGTTCACGCAGCGGCCCCTGCTCAACAGCACGGTCACGACCAACTGGCTCACCGACAACGCCTACGCTCTCCTTCTGGCGGCCACGTTGCGCAAAGCGGCGATGTTCATACAGGACGACCGAAAAGAGGGCCTCCTGGCCATCCACAGCGCCGACTACACGCAGGAGATGGAGCGCGTCCAGAAGAGCGAGCTGGGCTTTGAGATGGACATCAGGAAGATCTAGGCATGGCCCTCGGCAAGGTCCAAATCATCCCGACGGTCAATAAAGACGACACCGCATACGCGGCAAGCGGGCAAGCGACCGATGCACAGCTTATACGCTGGGTTCGGGGCTGGCCGCAGACGTGGGGCGGATGGGGTAAGGCCGGACAGAACGCGCTGGATGGCGTGCCCCGGAACGCAGACACTTGGACAACGGCCGAGGGCGACACCTTCGCCATGATCGGCACGCACAAGCATCTGTATGCCTTCGACGGCGCCAGAAACTGGAACATTACTCCGATCCGCAAGATCACGGAGCCGGCTGGCTCTGATCCGTTTACGACGACGGCCGGCGGCGGGGCTGGCCAAACGGTCGAAGTGACGGTCACCGACACGGCTCATGGCGCTATCCAGGGTGACACGGTCTACATCGGGGGCGCGTCTGACTTCGACAATCTGAGCTTCGGGACCACGTCCGGGACGCTGGGGACCGATCCGTTCAGCACAACGGAAAACAGTCGGATCGTGGTCGTCAACCAGACGAACCACGGCCTGACGACGGACGACATCGCCTACTTCACCGGCGCCTCTGCGGCCGGAGGGATCACTGTCGGTGGGTCCGGATCAGGGTCCTTTGGGACGAACCCGTACACGACTGTCGAGGACACCGAAACGGTGGTCGTCGCCCTGACGGCGCACGGCCTGTTTACCGGAGAGACGATCACGATCTCCGGCGGAACAGCCGTCAACGGGATCACCGTGTCCGGCGACTACGTGGTCACGGTGACGGACGCCAACACGTTCGTCATCACCACGGACACGCAAGCATCGGCCAGCGGCACGGGCGGCGGCACGCCGTCCTATTCGTGGGTTCGGCCATACACCGTCTATGTCCTCGACGACGACAACTACCTGATCATGCACCCGGAGGCCGCGACCAGCTCTGCTTCTGGCGGCGGAGGTTCTGTGGCTTTCGTTTACCGCAAGCAGTACGAGATCCAGAGCATCACGGATGCTGACAATTACGTGATCGGCGTTCCCGCCACGGGCGCGCAGTCCGGGACGACGGGCGGCGGATCCGCGGTCGACATCGAGTACGAAATCAACATCGGCCTAGCGGACGGCATCGGCGGCAAGGGCTTCGGTCTTGGCGGTTTCGGCACTGGTGGTTTCGGCCTTGCGCAGCCGGACGAGGACATCGTCGAGCCTCGCGTGTGGCACATGGCATCGCGCGGAGACTACGGATACGCGGCGCCACTGGGGGGAACGATTTACGAGTGGACGGCCATTCTGTCGCGACGTGCGAAGGCGCTCAGCAACGCCCCGGGCAGCATTTTGGCGATGCTGGTGACCGAAGAGTTTTCGATCATGGTGTTCGGGTGCGACTGCCAGAACGGCGTGTTCCGGCCGATGGTCGTGAGGTACAGCGACCAGACCAACGTGAACATCTGGCAGCCTGGGGTGGCCAATCTAGCCGGCGAGATCGGGCCGTTTGGTGCGGGTTCATTCTTCGTGACGGCTCGACTTGGCCGCAACGGCGTCATGGCGTGGTCGAACAGCGCTTTCTTTACGTTCCAGTACACGGCGAACATCGACGAGCTTTACCAGAGCACAATCGTGGGCACCGGTTGCGGCGCCATCGGGCCGAACGCAGTTGTGGTCGATGAGGGCGAAGCGTATTGGATCTCTCGGCAGAGGTCGTTCTATGTGTATCGCGGAGGGGCGCCGACGCACATTGATCCGCCGATCCGCAGGTTCTTCGAGGACGCCCTGGCGGTTGGTCAGGAGTACAAGATCGCCGGCAACATCGACAACTACTATCACGGCGTCCAATGGTTCTATCCGACGACGCAGAGTGGCGACAACGACAGCTACATTCGATGGGATATTTTGGCAGATCCGAATGGATCGGTCGGATGGAGCAACGGTAGCCTTGACCGCACATTTTGGGTGGACAACGTGGTTCTGGCCAACCCAATAGCCGGGGACAGCAACGGGAACCTGTACTTCCAGGAAAGCGGTACGGGCGACAATGGTGCGGCGGTGACGCGTCGGATCAAGTTCGCCCCGCTCGACATCATGGACGGCGACCGGGTTGCGAACGTGAACCGGATGGTGATCGGCATGACGCTGACCGGCACCGCAGAGGTGACCGTGACCTACCGGTATTGGCCACAGAACACGGTGATTACCAAGGGTCCATTCCAGGTCACAGAGAGTGCGACGTACCCGGGGACAGGGTCT
>Ga0099849_1000583_pt1 | contig 16872 bp, 2 predicted proteins | sample CB_VirMetaG_4_FD_78177 | JGI IMG/M metagenome (GOLD analysis project Ga0099849, IMG submission 78177) | Freshwater to marine saline gradient viral communities from Chesapeake Bay - CB_1508_1M Viral MetaG | ecosystem: Environmental > Aquatic > Marine > Coastal | place: USA: Chesapeake Bay... | reverse complement strand
GTTCACTCAATATACAACTCTAGATTTTGAAGAAATCAAGGCTTCGATCCGTGATTATTTGAGGTCAAACTCAAATTTTACTGATTTTGACTTTGAAGGATCGAATATGTCGATCCTAATTGATACATTGGCGTATAACACATACGTTAATGCATATAACACAAACATGGTCGCTAATGAGGCCTTCCTTGATAGTGCCACATTAAGAGAAAACATTGTTGCACTAGCAAGAAATGTTGGTTATGTTCCTAGATCACGTCGTTCTTCGACTGCTAGAATCAGTTTTAACGTCGATCTGGGTGCAGGACAAACAAAATCAACTTTGACCCTCAAGGCGGGTCTTGTGGCCATCGGAGATTATCAAAATACCAACTATACATTCTGCATTCCTGCAGACATTACTAACCCAGTAGTCAATGGAATTTGCAATTTTACCATTGATATCAAAGAAGGCACATATCTAACAAAAGAATTTAGAGTAGATACTTCTCAAGCGAATCAGAGATTCATTATTCCAAACTCTTTTGTCGATACATCATCAATTGTAGTAAAGGTAAAAGATACTTCATCGTCCAGCAATACTAGAATATGGGGTTTAGTCGATAATATTGTTGGTATTAAGACAACATCCGAAAATTATTTGATTCAAGAAGTTCAGGATGAAAAATATGAGTTGATTTTTGGTGATGGCCAGTTGGGTAAAAAATTATCCAACGGAAACGTAGTTTCTGTATCATATATTACTACAAATGGAGATGGTGGTAATGGAGTCAGGAACTTTGCATTTGCTGGAACAATCGTTGATAATGATGGTGTAAATGTAACGAGTGGAATTTCCAGAATTATCACCGACATTCCAGCAAGAAATGGTTCAGAAATCGAATCTATCTCCACAATTAAGAATCTCGCACCAAGGTTTTACGCTGCACAACATCGTGCCGTTACAGCTTCTGATTACGAGACTATTATTCCAACAATTTACTCAAACACTGAGAGTGTAGTTGCATATGGCGGAGAATCTGCAGATCCACCACAATTTGGTAAAGTCTTTATCTCTATTAAACCAGTAAACGGCCAATATGTCTCTGATTTTGATAAAAGAGATATATTGAACAAATTAAAAGGTTACTCTGTTGCTGGGATTAAAGCGGAATTTATAGATCTTAAGTTCCTTTATGTGGAACTTATGACATCTATTTACTATAATAGTAATTCCGTCACTAGTTCTGATGATTTGAAGACTCAAGTCATCAATAATCTTGCAACTTATGCAAATTCTGCCGACCTAAACAAGTTTGGTGGAAGATTTAAGTATAGTAAAGTTCAAAAAATTATTGATGAAACTAGTTCTGCTATTACATCTAATATTACAAAGATAAAAGTTCGTAGAGATCTTGAGGCCAATACTTCAAATCCTGCCCAGTATGAGTTATGTTATGGAAATGCTTTCCATAACAGAAGAACTGGATTTAATGTTAAATCAACTGGATTTAGTATTGATGGGGTGAATGGAACCGTATATATGGCCGATGAATATGTTTCTGAAACCACAGGGAGATTAATCTTCTTTACTATTGGTTCAGATCAGGTTCCAGTTATCATTGATAAGAACGCAGGAACTGTGAAATATGACCTTGGTGAAATCCTTATAGATACTGTAAGGATTGTATCTACCATAAGACCTGATAATATTATTGAGGTCGAAGCTATTCCCGATTCAAATGATGTTTTGGGACTAAAAGACCTCTATGTGCAACTATCATTAGATAAATCCACCTTTACTCCATTGGCTGACGTGATTGCTTCTGGTGCAGATATTTCTGGAACCAGTTTTGTTACAACTTCAAGCTTCTCAAACGGAAAGTATTATAGAGAATAATGATCGACACTAGTTCGCAGAAGATTAAAATCCATCAGGTAATTAATAGTCAATTACCTTCTTTTGTCCAAGAGGAAAATCCTCTTTTCGTCGATTTTCTCAAAACATATTACCTTAGCCAGGAATATCAAGGTGGAAACATTGATATTACTCAAAATTTAAACGAATATCAAAAATCAGAAACATTTAGTGGTAATGAAAATCTGGTAGGATTTACCACATGTACTTCTGAAGTCACTTTTTATGATTCTACCATCAATGTTACTTCAACAGATGGTTGGCCAGAAAAGTATGGATTACTTAAAATTAATGATGAGATTATTTCTTACACTGGTAAGACAAAAACCTCTTTTACGGGGTGTTTAAGGGGTTTTAGTGGTGTAGAAAATCTCCATCATAGTTCTGATCCAAATCAACTGGTATTTTCACAAACTTCTTCCAATTCCCATAAAATTAATACACAAGTTATTAATCTAAGTAACTTGTTCTTGCAAGAATTTTGGAAAAAAACAAAAGAACTATTTCTTCCTGGATTTGAAGACAGGACTATCACAAGTGAAGTAGATAAAGCAAACTTCTTAAGACAAGCGAAAGACTTTTACTCATCTAAAGGAACCGATGAGGCCATTCGTGTCCTCTTTAAAGTTCTTTTTGCAAAAGATGTAGATGTAATCAAACCAATTGATTATTTGATTGCATCATCTGATGCTGACTATGTTGTAACCGAAGATATTGTAGTTGAACTAATAAGTGGTGATCCATCAAAAATTATTGGACAAACATTGAGGCAGACTGATGATGAATATTCTTCAGCCTCTATCTTTAATGTAATTAGAAATGAAAAGAATGGTAGAGACTATTACGTTATTAGTCTAAGTAAAAATACCAGAAAAGGTAACTTTGACATCACTGGTGGATCTTCCCTTACAAATAATGTTTCTATTGGTGATACAGTTTTAACTGTAGATTCGACACTTGGATTCCCTGAATCTGGATCTATTTTTGTTGGAACTGGTATTACCGTTGGTGTTGCAACATATGGTTCTAAAACTTCAACACAATTTTTCAATGTAACTGGGGTTAGTTCCAGTTATTTGGCAGGACAGTTTGTAAGATCCTCAAACACTGTATTTTCTTATGAAAATGGTGACATTAGAAAACCAGTAATTTTCAGAATGACTGCAGTCGCTTCTGGAACTGACATTAACTCTATAGGATTCTTGTATCCTAATGACATTCTCAGTGCAAAAACACTTGGTAACTATTCTTCTCCTTCTGATAACAGACTTAATAGTTGGATTCATAATGTAAAAACAACATCTGATGTTACAAAGGATGTAGGTTCTAATACATCAAATATCGATATAGTAACTAACACAATCAACACATATGATCCTCATCTTTTAAAACTTGGTGATCCAGTTACTTTATTAGATGTGTCTTCTGCGGCCAATCCACAGAATGTTGAGGGAGTTGTATCAAAAGTAGTATCTTCAAACTCCTTCCAAATCACGATTACCACTGGTGTTCTCTCGATTAATCGAGAGTATAGAGTAAGATTGAACACTATTTTCGCATCAGCAGATAATCCAGAGATTCAAGTAGGTAAATTTGTAGCCAATGTTCAAAACACATATAAGGATAAGTCAAACAAAAATGTATATGTGACATCTGGTAGTTTACCTGCTTATAAAATTTACGCCACAAATCGTAAAAAGAAATTTACCTCGGCCAACATATCTAATGGTTCTATTAATATTAATAGTCATGGATTCTTTACAGGAGATATTGTAAAATATTCTCCTGTGGGTCTTGGTGCAACTGTAGTTAGTGGACTTTCTACAAATTCAAATTATTCTGTAACTAGAATTGATAGTAACACTATTAAGTTGTCGCAGAGTGTTAGTGATACAGCTGTAAAGAGATATATCAATATTACTGGTGCTGGAGCAACACATCAGATTATTCCAATTGATTTAGCCTCAAAACAATTACAACATCAAAATTTCCTTAGAAAATTCCCCACAACTCCCACTCTTAATGAGTTTAAAAAACCATTAGAAAATGAAGTTATTGGAATGTTTAGAAACGGAGTTGAACTCGTTTCTAATAGATCGGGTGATGCTATTTGGTATGGAAAGATAAAAGATATTGAAGTTCAAAATGGTGGATCAAATTATGATGTATTGTATCCACCAAATATTAATATTTCGGACTCTGTTGGAAGTGGAGCAACTGCTTATGCTATTGTGGAAAAAGGACAATTTGAAAGAATTGAAATAATTTCTGGGGGATATGATATAAAACAGTCACCAGAAATTACCATTACGGGTGGTAATGGTTCTGGTGCAACTGCCGTTGGTAGATTAAGAGAGTCTAGAACTGTCAGAACATTCAATGCTGATGTTAATGTAAATCCATCCGCAGATACGGTTACATTTACTGACAGACACTTGTTTGATAATGGAGAATCTGTTTTCTATAAAAAATCTCCTGGGTTCGCGGCCGTTGGTGGATTGGTAGACAACTCTCTTTACTATTTGCACGTTGTTTCTGAATATGTGGTTCAATTCATGACTTCATATGAAGATGCGGTTCTTGGTGTTAATGCAGTAAACATTACTAGTAAATCAACTGGTAGTAATACTTTAACTTCAACTAAAGTAAGAAAAGTTCTCGACAGCGTAGTAGTAACAAACAAAGGATCTGGATATTCAAATAGAAGGGCGGTAGTAAGTAATTCATTCTATCCACCTGTAGACTACACCACTGTAGATGATACAAGTTCTGGAATTAGTACATCAAATAATTTTGTATTTTTCAAAAATCATGGTTTTAACGATGGTGACTTGGTTGAATATCATTCAACTGGGCCAATCTCTGGATTGTCCACAACTCAGAATTATTATGTCTTGAGATTGGATGAAGATAGATTTAGACTATCTTCGGCAGGAATTGGAACGACAACAAGTAAATTAAATTATAATAAGAGAAATCATGTAAAATTCAATAATATTGGTAGTTCTGCTCATACTTTCAAATATCCAGATATTCATGTAAGTTTGAAAACCATCAGTGGTGTAGCAAACACTTCTTATTCTACTCCTGTTGTTAGACCAATTTGTCTTGGCCACATTACACAGTGTCCTGTAACTTCTGTTGGATCTGGATATGGGTCAACAGATACAATTAATACCCATAGAAGACCAAATGTTAGTATTTCTAATGGATCTCGTGGTCTGATTGATATTGTCGTTGCTGAGGGTAAGATTGTACGAGCCTTCGTTAAAGATGGTGGTGGTGGATATGCAACTCCACCAGAGTTAATTGTTAATGGAGATGGAAAGTTTGCCAAATTGGTAGCAACTGTTGCAAACGGAGTTATTACGTCAGTAAGTATTTCCGATCCAGGAAAAGATTACACTCAAGATAAAACCACGGTTAGTGTTTCACCAATTGGGTCTGGGGCCAAGCTAATTGCAAATGTTAGTAAGTGGAATATTAATTTCTTATCTAAACATAGAGAAAGTATAAATGAGAATGATGATGGCATCATTCTGACAAGTCAAAATGAACGATATGGATTAAAGTATGTTCATGCATATGCTTCTAGAAAGTTAAGACAAGTTCTTAATGACAATATTGAAGATGATTTTAGTGAAAAGACAACACTAACACACTCACCGATTCTAGGATGGGCATATGATGGATCGCCAATTTATGGTCCATATGGTTATGGAACACCAACTGGAGGGGCCGTTAGAAGAATGGTTCCTAGTTATACCTCTGTAACCAAAGGAAATAGACCTCCAACATTACTTTTCCCAATTGGTGATTTCATTGAAGATTATGTTTATACTGCAGATGGTGATCTTGATGAGTTTAATGGAAGATTCTGTAAAACGCCAGAATTTCCCAATGGTGTTTATGCATACTTCTGTACTATACAATCATCTAACAGTTCCTTTAGTCCATTTGTAAACACAAGAGAACCAGCATTCCCATATATTCTGAATGGATTCAAGTACAAAAAAGACGAGTTCAACAGCAACCCTGGATCATTACAATCACTTGACATTTTGAATAGTGGAGATCTTGTCAGAAACACTTATTATTATAAGTTTGGTGTATCGAAGTCAAATTATGAATATTTGACCAAGAATCAACTTTCGGAAACTCAGATTATTATTAGAACTGTAGAACAGACTGGAATTAACACAGTAGATGTTATTCTTGCTGGAGATAATTATAGAGTTAATGATAAGATTAGATTTAATAACTTAAATTCTGGTGGTAGTGGAGCTACTGCAAAAGTTAAGACTCTAGTAGGAAAAGGCCTGTCAACTTTCTCATATGAGAAGACGACCGTGCCAAATGTTTCATTCCTGTATGAGAATGAAGTAGTAACTGGAATTGCCACAACTGCACATACTCTGAGAAATAACGATATCATCGTAGTTTCTGGAATTTCTACGGGCGAACTTAAGTTCATAGAAGGCGCTAGAACTATATCTGTTTCTTCTGTTACTGCTTATCTTGAAGAAGATGTAGATAAAGTTTCTGTTACAGGCGTTACAACCACCATAAAACTTGAAATTTCTGGAAGAACTGGAGCAATTGAAACCGATGACATCATTGGTATTGGTTCCGAAAGATTGAAAGTTCTCTCTATAGATGACACCAAGAACCTTTATAGAGTTCGTAGACAAACTGGATTTGCATCAACTCATTTTGCTGGATCTTTAGTTTCTATTGATCCAAGAAAATTCACATATAGAGTTGGTGTTAGAACTGATCTTTCATTAAAACCAAACAAAAAAATTGTATTCAATCCAGAATCCACGATAGGATTTGGAACAGTAACCACTGTTCAATCCGTTGTTGGGGTTGGAACAACAATTGTTGTAAGAGTAAAAGCCACTGATGGTACAGTTCTGAATGATCACGAATTACCACCATCAGGATCCACCGCAGACAACGCTATTACAATCCTCAAACATGGATTTGTAACTGGCCAAAAACTTACTTATAGTCCTGGTCCTGGACTTGCATTTACGGTATCCAATAACTTGGATCTTAGCAACCCATTCCAATTGATTAATGGCCAAACTGTTTATGCTGTTAAGAAATCGGATGATCTACTCGGTATTTCTACTACCATAGCTGGTATTGGAACTACAACAACGTCTTTGTATTTTGCAACGATTGGAAGTGGAACAGAACACTCATTTGAAGAGACCAATAAGAAGTATCTTGGACATGTTGAAAGATATAATGTAAATGTAAAAACAGTTAGACCACATACCCTTAGTGATAACGATAATGTAAAAATTACTCTATTACCAAAAACTAATGTCAGTAGAACTATAGAATATGATACTGTCTCCAGAAAGACTCTGGTAGATGGTTACTATGTTTCTGCAGCTTCAACGTTTGTTGGGGTTGGATTAACCAACTCCATGATTACTATTACAAATCATGAGTGGAACCCTGGCGACAAGGTTCTTTATAAGGCGGGTTCGTCTGCAATTACTCCACTTGTAGATCGTGGTGAATATTATGTGCAAAAAATTAATGATAATCAATTTAGATTATCAACAAATTATTCTGATGCCATTAAGTATGGTGGTTCTTACATTGGTATTACATCATTTGGTGGTGGGGTACATAAGTTATCTAAGATCAACCCACACATTGTTGTTACAAGAGGACAGACTGTTGGATTTGCGGTTTCTGATGGATCACTTGAAGATTTAAGATTAGAATTCTATGAAGATGAGAACTTTGTAACTAAATTTGAAGGTGTTGGTATTAGTACAGAAATCACAAGAACTGGTACTCCAGGTATTTCTGGCGCCATCGTTAAACTTAATTTGAGTAATAATGTTCCAAGTCCACTTTTCTATAAATTGACACCCATCAATCTAGATACGATTGATATTGCAAAGAGGGATTCTATTCCAGATAAAACAGTAAAATCTGGTTCAAAAATCATTATTGAAAATAGTGTTTATAGTGGTTCGCATTCAATTACAACGACTGGTACGGACACATTCAGATATCAAGTAACAAAGAAACCAGAAAGTACAAATTATGCTTGGAATTCTGTTGATCTTGGAATTACAACTTTCAAATATACAACAAATTCCTTAAATGCCTTTGGTGGTCTTAATGAAATTGATGTTAATTTTGGTGGTATCGGTTATCTTAGAAATCCAGGTGTTTCTACAGTAATTACTGATAAGGGACTGAATGGTTTGATGAGAATTTATGACGATAGTGTTGGTAAGGCCGGTCTTACCGAAATGTTGAAAATTGGTTATGAATATCCATCGGATAAAACCATTCAACCAAGTGTTGATTTGCCAGTAATTGTAACTGTAAGCAATAACTTTATCTTGGACGCAGTTGGTGTAATTACTGCTGGTAGAAATTATGTTTCTGCTCCAGATTTGTTAATTCCAGACAGACCTGATATTGAATTATCAGCAACTCTCAATGGAACATCAGTTGGCCAAGTCACTGTAGATAGGATTGGTAGGGGATTTAACGAAGTTCCTAATCCTCCAAGAATTATTGCTATCAGAAACACAAATGGTATTGGTATTGTATCAACAAGTTCAAATGGTCAGACTAATTTCTTGACTTTAACTCAACCAACTAACGGTTGGAAATCTGATGGATCAGACTTCCCATTTGTTGTTGGAGACAGTATTTTTGTTGAAGGTGTTGGTACTGCCCAGACTGTATTCTCATCATCAAGAGGTGGATACAACTCTGAAAATTATGACTATACATTCTTTACTGTAAGAACTAGAAATCCATCTACTTCCCAAATCACATATTCTATCGCTGGTTTAGGAACAACTGGTGGAACATTTGATCCAGATACCTCTGCTGGTAGAGTAATCAAACAAAGAGATCTTCCAACATTTAGTGCGTTATTAACTCCAGAACCTTTCTTTGCTGGTGAACAAGTAACTTACGGTGCAAATGGAAGAGCATTTGTTCTGGATAATGCTGGATATAACCCAGTAACTAATACTCTTAGATTAAGATCAACAACTGCCGATATCAAACTTGGCGATGTAATAAAAGGCAGATTGTCTGCTGCAGAAGGAACAGTTGTAAACGTTGAAAAATTTGAGGCCTTCTTTAATACTGACTACTTTGCAACAAGACCAAAGGGATGGCAAAAAGAAACTGGAATCTTGAATAGTGATTTACAAAAAATTGAAGACAGTGACTACTATCAAAACTTCTCATACTCATTGAAGAGTGAAGTACCATATGAAACATGGAAACCAGCTGTAGATAGTATTGTTCACCCAACTGGATACAAAAACTTCTCAGATCTTATTGTAAGATCCGAATCTTCCACAGGTTTCGCTAGAAGTGGTGATCTTGTTGTTAAAAATGTAGCCTCTGACACTGGTCTTTCTGTTAACATTGACAATGTTAAATCTTTCTACACTAGAGATGACTTTGATCTTGGTGGAGAGGAAACATTATCAAATGGTATATCAAAATTTGTAACTTTAAAAAACAAAAAAATTGCAGCATTTATTAATGTAATATCAAATAAAGTTGATCTTATCGATGACATTTCTCCACAGTTTACTGGAATTGGTACTACAACGTCTCCAACAGTTGTTGGTTTAACATCCTTTAGACTGACTAATAATGGTAATGTGTTGTTTACAAAGGTATTCAATCCATCAAATACAAGTGTTTTGTCTGTTGGATCTTCGATATTCAGAATTAATAATCATAATTTCCAAACTGGTGAAAGAATTAAGTATGATCCAGGTAACTCAATCTATGGAAATAATAGAATTGGTATTGTTACTAGTAATGTTATTCTTGGTGGAGGAAGCACTAGTTTCTTACCCGCAGAACTCTTTGCAATTAAAATCAATAACAATTTCTTCTCTGTGGCCGGACTTTCTACTGCATCGTTGAGTGGTGATCCATTTGTTATTTCAAGTGTTGGAAGTGGAACGGAACACTCCTTTGATGTTCTTAGACCAGATGATAGGGTTCTTCTTGAAATTGATGAAATAATTCAAAGTCCTTTATTTAAAAAGTCTGTTGATGTACAACTTTCCGAACCCGTTGGTGTAGGATCTACAACTATTAAAGTTGTTGGTGTTACTTCAATTACGGCCAATGATTTACTTAACATTGGTAATGAAATTATGCAAATTCGGAATGTTGGATTTGGCAGCACCAATGTTCTAAAAGTTGATCGTGGTGTATTTGGAACTGTGTCAGCTGCTCACACTGTAGGTGCTGCTGTTACAATGAGAGACGGCGATTTCCACATTGTAAAAGATGTTATTTACTTCATCTCTCCTCCATATGGACGGTCTGGAGTTTCAACTCTGAATCCTGGTGTATCTACCACATCTACTTTCCAAGGAAGAGTATTTAATAGACAAGACCCAACAACCAACTTTATCTTTGATGATATTTCACAGAATTTTACTGGCGTTGGAAAAACATTCACATTATTACAAGATAATGTTAATGTTAGTGGAATAATCACAACGGTTAGTGGTCCAGAGGTTACAAATAATGGAATTATACTGATCAATAACATTCCACAAAGACCAACGGTTGACTTTACAATGGCTCAAAGAATCGATCCTGGTATCGGTGCTTCTATATTCTTCACTGGTGATGACAGAGAAAGTCTGCCAAGAGGTGGTATTGTAAATGAGTTTACGATTGGATTTGGTACTAACTACCAACCAATTGTTGCTGCTGCAGCCACAGCAATTATCAATGGATCTGGATCTATTGAAAGTGTCGTTATAACTGGTGGTGGATCTGGTTACAGAAATGGCCCAATCTCAATTCAAGTGTTTAATCCACTTGGAATTGGATCTACTGCAGTTCTTCAAGCAACAGTTGGTTCGGCTGGAACAATTACTGGAATTACCACGATAAGTGGTGGTACTGGTTACGCAAGTACAAATCCACCAGTGATCGCTGTTGGTCTTGCAACTGGTTACACAGATATGAAGTATACTGGTGGTAGTGGCACTGGATTTAAAGCTTCAGTTGTTGTTGGAACTGGCGGAAGCATAATTGATTTCCAAGTCGTTGATCCTGGCATTGGATACAAAAACGATGAAGTTCTCACTGTTGCTGGAATTCCAACCGCGGCTGGTGGATTTAGTCCACACACAGTAACTGTAAATTCCATTATAAATGATAAGTTTGCTGGATTCTCATTCGGACAATTATTACCTCTCGATGATTTTTCAAATCTCTTTGATGGGGCAAGAACAACATTTACATTAACAAGAACAACAGTATCTAAAGCTGTAATTAACATTAATAGTAATGACACCTCTGTTGAAGTTGCGAATAATTTATTAGTATTCTTGAATGATGTCCTTCAACAACCAGGGCAGGCCTACGAATTTAATGGTGGAACACAAATTACATTTACTGAGGCACCAAAGGCTGGCAGTAAATTGCAAATTCTCTTCTTTAGAGGATCTAATAATGATGTGGATGATGGTGCCCCATTCCCAACGGTAAAACAAGGTGATTTTGTACAACTCCAAAGACAAGGTAACTATCTACAACAAAGAGAAAGAAGAGTAACTCAAATTACTGGAGTTCAAATAGTTGAAACTAACCTTTATAATGGCGTTGGTATAAATCAGGACAGAGATTTCACTAGAAGTGTTTCTTGGACAAAACAAACTAATGATTTGATTCTGGATAATCAACCACTTACGAAGGCCAGAACAAATTTAATTGCCAACGTTTTCCCAGTGTCATACATCATTAGAAATGTTGGGGTCAACTCCGATCAAATTTATGTTGATAATGCATATCCATTCTTTAGTGCTTTGGATAACAGATCATTACCAAATGATGTTCCTGGAACTGGAATTGAAATCATTAAGGCCAATGTAGTTGATCGTGGAGATGCGACAGTAACTGTTTCTTCTGGTGGAACGGTAACAAATCCAGTTGTTACAGATCCTGGTGCTGGATATGAGACAGTTCCTACTGTTTCTTTCGCATCTACCAAACCACAGATCAAAGAGGTTGGTAAAACATGGACAAAACGTTATGACGCTCTGAGTATTGATTTGAAGGGAGTTACTAGAAATGTATTTGGATTATTTGTTGGAGTTGGAACTGGAACTGGTATTGTAACATCTACAAATGGCACAATATGGACGAGTAGTGGAAATTCTACCACCTTTGGCGATTTGAATGGTGTTGTTGGTATGAATACACATACCGTCATAGTTGGTGCTTCTGGAACTGTTGGTTATTCCACAGATGGAAGGAATTTCCAGGCTTCTTCAATCTTCAGCAGAAGAATTGTACTTCCCATTACATTCTTTGATAATGTTACAATTTCACAAAATCTCAATGATGTAACTTTTGGAAGAACGATCGGTGTTGCTGTTGGTGCTGGTGGAACGATTATGTTCACACAAGCAGGAGCTGCTGGTTTTGGAACTGCTTTCACGTTAACTTCCAAATATTCAACCCAAAATCTTAATGGAGTTGGGGCCAACAATAACGTATTCGTTGCTGTTGGTGATAATGGAACTATTCTCAGATCTACAGATGGTCAATCTTGGTCTGGCGTAACGACAACTTCAATTAGTACAAAATTAAATCATGTTCAATATGGTGGTGGTCAATGGATTGCTGTTGGTGCTGCGGGAACAATCATCAGATCTTCTGATAATGGTAGAAACTGGACCGTAGTCTCTGCTGGTGCAACATTTGATCTGAACAGAGTGGGTTATGCAAATAGTGTTTGGGTTGCAGTTGGTCAGAGTGGAATGGTTCTTAACTCTGTAGATACTAATACCTGGTACAAAAAGTTTGTTGGTGTGGGAACTGATTTTAATGGTCTTGCATTTGGAGATAACAAACTTGTTACCGTTGGTCTTTCTTCTAACATTTATAGTTCTGAATTTGAGACTGTTTCGGCCGCTGGAACTGCTACAGTATCTGCTGCTGGTACGATCACCGCAATCACCATAAATGAACAAGGATTTGGATATGATCCAAATATTCCAGTAGAGGTTCTTATCTCTGTTGAACCAGTGACTAGAGAAAGAATAACAAGTGTAAACGTTGAGGGTGATTATGGAGATGTGGTTAGTGTTGCCACTTCTGCAACTGGAATTGGTACAGCAAGTCCTATGTTGATTTTTGAATTAGACGCAGATTCTCATCTGGATCAAGCTGGTTTTGGTAATATTACAAAATCTGGAATTGCATCAAATGACTATTTCATAGTTACAAATTCTGTAACTGGAGCTCCAACAACTTCAATTACTGTTGGAAATCAACCAATTGGTATAGGAACCACTTTCTTAGATAACATTTATCTTGTTAATCAAAGAGAAACTTCAAATAGTGGTATTGTTACTGTTTATTGTAATGTTCAGGGTATTACTGGAATTGGAACAACCACATTTGCTCCTAGAATTGGTAAATATTCTTGGGGAAGATTCTATACTTTCCAAAGAGATAGATTGAGTCCTCAATCTTTTGTGGCCCAAACGTCTAATGGATCTGCTGGTATTTCCACTGGTGCATCTGTTGTTCGTATTAAACCTGTCTCAGAAAACTATAGTGATCTTGACCAGACTTCATAAATAAATCTATAAAAAACTCGTAGTAAAATGCCCGCGATTATCTCTGATCAGTTTAGGATACTAAACGCTGCGAATTTCGTGGCCGGTGTTGCAAATACCGCAAATTCATATTACACGTTCCTTGGGTTACCCAACTCTAACGATGTTGGTCTTGGTTATGGAACAACTGATTGGAACACAAATACTCCTGCTCCCAAAGATGGGTTCAAAGAGTACAATGATGATTATGATACCATGATCGCATTGAAAAAATTGAATACAAGTGATGTTAAACGAATGGTGAGAAAATATTCATGGACTGCGGGCACAGTCTATGAAATGTACAAACATAATTACACCAGATCAAACCTCTCACCTCAAACTGCATCCACTAATTTATATGATGCGAAATACTACGTTGTAAACAGTCAGTTTAAAGTTTACGTTTGTGTTAATAACGGCCAAGATCCACAAAACCCACTTGGTAAACAATCTCTTGATGAACCAACTTTTACAGATTTAGAACCAAAAGCTGCTGGATCTTCGGGTGATGGTTATCTTTGGAAGTATCTTTATACTATCAGTCCAACTGATATTATCAAATTTGACTCAATTGACTACATTCCAGTCCCAAATAACTGGGGAACGGGAGACACTACTGATGTTAAAAATGCTGCGGTAAGTGGAAAAATTGAAACTGCTTTGATTGTTAACGCTGGTGGTGGTTATCAACCAATCTCAACAACGTTCAACAACATCCCTATTCTTGGGGATGGAACTGGTGGTAGAGCTTCAATTACTGTTGATGCACAAGGAAAAGTAAGTGATGTCACCATCACTAATGGTGGAGTAAATTATAGTAAAGGTGTAATCAACTTCTTCCCAGGAGCTCCTGGTTCAGAAACTGGTGGGCCAATTTCTGGACTTTCTGCTGTTGGTGTTGGTACTACTTCTGTAGCTGAGTTTGAAGTCATTGTTCCACCTCTGGGTGGTCATGGATATGACGTTTATAGAGAATTGGGTGCATTTAGAGTTCTTCTATATTCTCGATTTGAAAACGATACTGCGAACCCAGACTTTATTGTTGGTAACGACTTTGCAAGAGTTGGAGTTGTAAAAAATCCAACAACAGAATCTGGTAGTATCTTGCAACAATCCAGAGCTAGTGCTTTGGTTGGTTTAAAACTAAGATCTATATCTGGTGGTGATATTACTAACACAACATATACTGTTGATACTCCAGTTTATCAAACTATCGGTGTTGGTTCTACTGCAGTTGGATATGTTGCAAGTTGGGATAGTGCAACTGGAGTCTTGAAAGTTTATAATCCTGTTGGACTTGCTTCAACATCTTATGGATTTAGAATGGTTGATTTCACATCACAAATTGGTGCTGGTGGAAGTTATGCAGTTGGAGGACAAACTGGAGGAGCCGTATTGGGGATTGATACTAGTTTTGGAACTCTTTCAAACCCAGGAACGGCAACAACAGTTGGTTCATCTCTTGTCCAACTAGGACAAAACTTTGTTGAAGGTGTGGCTGAACCAGAAGTTAAAAAATATTCTGGTGAGATCTTATACATAGATAACAGGGCCGCTATTCAACGTAGTGCCAACCAGAAAGAAGACATTAAAATCGTTTTAGAGTTCTAAAGACATGCCACAAGAGACAAATCTCAACGTAAGTCCTTATTTCGACGATTTTAATGAGGACAAAAATTTTAATAGGGTCCTATTCAAGCCTGCGAGTCCTATCCAGGCTAGAGAATTAACACAGTTACAGACTATTTTACAGAACCAAATTGAAAAATTTGGACAACACTTTTTTAAAGAAGGATCTCAAGTAATTCCTGGCCAAATTGCTTATGATCCTCTTTATTATGCGGTAGAACTTACAGATACTTTCTTTGGCACAAGTGTTTCTGAATATGTAGATCAACTTGTTGGAAAGACAATTAGAGGAGAAAATTCTGGAGTTGAGGCCAGAGTTGTAAATTATATTACCTCTACTCAGTCGGATAGAGGACAAAATACTCTTTATGTAAAATATTCAAAGTCTGGTAGTGATTTTACTACAAGTGTTTTTGAAGATGGTGAAAACTTGATTTGTGATGTTGACATTGAGTATGGAAATTCAAGAATTATTGCAAATAATCCATTTGCTTCTTGTATTCCAGTAAATGCTACTTCTATTGGTTGTGCAGCCTCTATTGAAGAGGGTGTTTATTTTATTAGAGGATTTTTTGTAAAAGTTCAAGCCGGAACTGTAATTCTTGATCAATACAATGCAAATCCAAGTGTAAGAGTTGGATTGTTTATACAAGAAAACTTAGTAACCGCTTACGCAGACAATACTTTATTTGATAACGCAGCTGGATATTCAAACTTTACAGCACCTGGAGCAGATAGGCTGCAAATTAGAACTACCCTCATCAAAAAGGACATCGATCAATTCAATGACGAAAACTTCGTTGAATTGATGAGATTGAACAATGGTAAGATTGAAAAGTTTGTAAAGAAAACAGATTATAATCTTATCAGAGATGAATTAGCCAGAAGAACATATGACGAAAGTGGAGATTACTATGTAAAACCATTCCAAGTAACTGTCAAGGAATCTTTAAATGACAGATCTGGTAATGGTGGAGTATATTTACCATCTCAAAGAACATCTCAGGGATCTAATCCATCATCAGATTTGATGGTTTATAGTGTTTCTCCTGGAAAGGCTTATGTAAAAGGATATGATATTGAAAAAATTTCAACAACTCTTGTTGATATTGATAAACCAAGAACAACAAAGACTATTTCTAGTGCAGCTATAGCTTTTGAAACAGTTTCTAGTGTAAACGTTAATAACGTTTATGGATCGCCTTTTGTTGGATTTGGAACAACAGCAACTGTAAGTTTAAGAAGTGAAAGGGTAACTACAGACGGAACTTCATCTGGAATTGAGGTTGGTGTTGCCAAAGTTTATGATTATAAACTTGAAGCGGCCGCATATTCAAATGATGCATCGAAATATGAATTATATTTGTATGATTTGCAGACATTTACCACTATTACGGTAAGTTCTAGTGTAACTCTTACTACTCCAGTTCATGTCAAGGGACTGAGAAGTGGAGCAACTGCTTTCTTGAAGAACAATGTTTCCTCTAGTAATAGTTTAACACTTACAGACACTACTGGAACTTTTATAGTTGATGAACCACTGTCTACCAATGGAATCACACAAAATTATGTTGTAACCTCTGTAAGAGAATATAGTTTTGGTGATGTAAAGGGACTGCATCAACAGGTTGGTGTCAACACATTCACTGCAGACTTAGAACTATCATCAAGATTTAATTTAGCACCTTCTGG
>Ga0099849_1000582_pt1 | contig 16875 bp, 20 predicted proteins | sample CB_VirMetaG_4_FD_78177 | JGI IMG/M metagenome (GOLD analysis project Ga0099849, IMG submission 78177) | Freshwater to marine saline gradient viral communities from Chesapeake Bay - CB_1508_1M Viral MetaG | ecosystem: Environmental > Aquatic > Marine > Coastal | place: USA: Chesapeake Bay... | reverse complement strand
ATCTAACTGGGAAGCCAGCAGCGAGCGAGCAAAGGAAAGAAAGAAGCAATCACTTCAAAGAAGATTCTTAAGGGATATTGATTCGGCTGTCTCTACGGCTGTGTTACCGGCGGAACCCGAGAGGCTCACCCCGGTATCCAAGAGGGCAAAGGTTATCAAGAGCATTCCCGAAGGGAGCGTTAAGAAGGGTGAAGAGATTCTATCTATCATAGATAGCAAGCTGAAGGAAGCGAATCTCAGCAAGGAAGTCATTGCATCGGTAAGGGAAAAGATAGGCTCTAGCGGAATCAATGAGGGAGCTTACAGCCCTAATGACGATGGGTTCAGGCGTATAGCTATAAGCCTAGAGGCAGTCAGCAAGGCTAAGACCAATGAAGAGATGCGAGTCCTCATTGCCAGCATCATGGATCATGAGATAGTCCATGCAATGAGAGACTTAGACTTATTTACCATTCAAGAATGGAATGTCTTATCCAATTCAACTTATCGCGTAAGAAACAGAGACGGTCAGACATTCTTCGACTGGGCATCTCAGACCTATCAAGGAATGGGCGACGCTGAATATATACTAGAAGAAGCTGTGGCAGAGATGTACCGGCAATATTACAGCGTTCCTGAGGTGAGAAGGCAGATCGCTGGTAAGCCCAGAACTCTTATCGAAAGAATAGCGATGTTCTTAGAGAAGATGTTCAACGCTTTGAGCGGCGCTGGATTCGTCAATGCGGCTGATGTTATCAGCGGAATGAAGAAGATACAGGCAAGGGAGCGGGGCGAAGTCAGAACGATACAGGGGCAGAGAAATAAACTCATGCCTGCTTTGCCTATAGAGATACCAGAAGAAGACGCGACACAAGAAGATGTTGACGAAAGATTTTCCACTATCGCAAATGAAATAGAGATAAGCGGAGAGCTGGGAGCAGACAAGTCAAGACTTATAGATCTTCTTGGATCTTCGATGTACGAAAAGCCTATTGCAAATGTAACAGTAAAAGAGTTAGTTCAAAATTCTTTTGACTCAGTAAAAGCTGCACTTGGTTTAAATTTAATTAACCCAGGAGAAGGCAAGATAGAAGTCATCTTGAACAAGGATGACTACACTATAGAAGTGAAAGACAATGGAGTCGGGATGACTCCTGAAATCGTGCAGAATGCTTTCTTTACTATAGGCGGTACGAACAAAGACGGTCTAAGCGCATCTGAAAGATCAGGTGGGCTTGGTCTTGCGAAGATGGCTTTCTTGTTTGGATCTGAAAGTATCTCTCTTGAGACCGTAAGGAGTGAGGTTAAAACTTCTGTAGACGCCACCTCGGAAGAAATTAAAAATGAAAACTTCAAGATAAGAGTTTCCGATGATGTATTTGAGCCGAATGGGACGAGGGTAACTATAAAGCTTCCAAAGACTTACATTAAAGACGGGGAAGTCAAGGAAGTAGACTTTCCTAGTTCTTGGGGCGGAGCAAGCTTTCTTAGAGAGCCTCTGATCGGTGACGTAAGTTTAACGCAGACTCACATAGAGTATGGCGATGCAAGACAAATCGACAATTCTGAATACGGACTTGGTAGAGATTTTGATATAGATAAAATGCCGAAGTATACTTCAGCCGATTTTTCTTGGGGATCGGCTGATATATACATAGAAGAAAACAGAAGTAATTGGCCCAAGGTCAAGGTTCTGTCTTCTGGCTTGTATCAATTTAATCTAGGGACTGATTTTACTGGATACGGGCCGGGGAGCTTGTCCAGCAAACTTCCATATAACGTAGTTATAAACATAAAGCCTAGCGTAGATCCGACAAATTCTTCTTATCCATTTAACAATCAAAGAGAAAATTTTAGAGGCAGCATACAAGACGACATAAAAGCTATGGTTGCATACCTGAAGAGACATGGATCAGGTATGGAAGCAGAGGCTCTTGCTGACGTTTTTTCTAACACAGTCTCAATGGATTTAGTAAGTTTTAATGACTTATTGGGAGATACCCCCTCTGGAAAAGCCAGCCAGTTCGTCTTTACTTCCCCTAGGAAAACAAGGAAGATTAAGCAAGAGCAGCTAGGAAATATTTTAATTGGCAATGGAGAAGTGACAACCCCTGACGGCAGTACGATACTCAATGCAGTCGGCGTGGAAGCGTTAAATGAAGGCAGGGCCTCGGAAAGTTTCACGCCAGAGCAAGAGGCCAAGCAGGCATCTTCATTCCTTGACTCAAGTTCTATAGATACAAGCAAGCCGATATTCCACAACAATACGAATCTAGAGATACCGGATTCAGCAAAGCCCTTACTCTCTCAGTTAGGGTCTATAGTTTACGAGTTTAAAAATAGAGCAGGCAAAGAAGGTGGTTACAGCCTTGAGCCTTTGAATGACCCTACTATTGCTTACGCTTCTGGTCTATCTATAGACAAGAACTATTACGGCGTTCATATAACCGTACCTTATCGAGCTTTTTTCCTTAACCCAATAGCTTCAAATGCCAATACGATAGATGGCGTTGTGGGTGGAATGTTCCACACGCTCATTCACGAAGCTGCCCATACATCTGTAATGGATCACAATGAAAGCTTCTCTGGAGAAGTTGCAAGTCTTCATGAAAGACTCGCTGACTCCGGCGCCGAATACGAAATAAAAAGCGCCCTTAAAAAAGTCTTAAGTGAAAACTGGGACGAGTATGTAAATCTAAGGACACAATATGGAAGACTCAGCACGAAGAATCGCGCGGGCTCACTTCAACAGCAAGAGCTTAGGCGCGACCCCGAAGGGGAACAAAGAGCAAGCTTACTGGGCTCTGGTGACAGAGGGAGAGATACTGGAGCAGGAAGGTTTCCCGAGCAAAGCGAAAGAATTTCTCGAAGCGGCAGAGGAGTTGAAGCGGCTAAGTATACCGAACCTGAAAAAGCTTCTGACGTAATTGCTTCATCTTTTGGATTAACGGGAACCCCGACTGAAACTGAAAGATTTTCCTCTACTTTAAGCGTCACATCCCCCTATGTACAGCTAAACCAGCCAAGTCCGAATGGACAACGGTCTATTCCTAGAGTAAATGAATATTCTAGGATGGATTTCACAAACAGAGCTGTTAGAGACTTTAATGACGAGCGGCTAGCGAAAGCTTATCACGGATCAGATGTAGAATTTGATAAATTTCAGACTCGATTCATAGCAAACAGAGCCCAGCAGAAAGGGTGGGGACTATATTTTTCTGATCTGGTAGAGGTTGCTGATTTTTATAGGAAGAATCTAACTGATGAGGGCGTGATCTACGAGGTAGAAATACCTGAAGTAGACGACTTGTTTGATTACGACGGCTATATGGTAGACCAGAGCCCGAAGGTGGTGGAGGCGTTTAGGAAGGCTTTTGAATCTGAAAATATGTTCGAAGACTTTAATGAACTCTACGGGCAAGATGGGGAAGAGTCAGCAGCCGCGTTCTACGACGCGCTTTCATTCCTTGGACAAAGAGAGCAACACGCTTCAGAGCTTCTAAGCAAGTACGGAATTAAGGGTCATTATTACGAGATCGGAAGATTTACGCCAGAGATTGGTTCTCTAGGGGCGAGGAACTACGTCATCTTTGACGAAGATTCGATCTCAATAGTTAAAAAACTCTACGCTCAAAAGCGTCCCGCTTTTGAGTCCGACGAGAGGTTGAGCATCAGGTCTGCGTCGATAGCAGACGGAACTACAGAACCTGAAAGATTATCTTCTTCTAATAAGAGTAGAATCATCAGGACAGAGCCGAGAGTAGATAGAAGCATTGAGCAAATACTCAACACTCTTTATGCAAAGCCGAATGTTCAAGAATCTTTCTTCGACAAGATAAAGTCTGTCATATTTGATGATGAAAAGAGAAAAGAATACATATCTAGATTTAGATCTGCATTCCTAGATAAGTATGATTACATAGCAAGAGTAAATAAGAAAGCATCTCTACGCAAGAAAGATGACAGAGAATTACTGGCAAGCACGAACGCTCACTCCCTTTGGCTACTAGCTGACAGGTCTAACAGCCTTACGTCAGCAATGATAAACAATGGAGCCGTAGTTTTAAGAGGCGGGATCGCAAGGATAGATCCGACAAGAAAGAGCTTAATGCAGGCTCTTCAGCCTCTGTTTGAATCTAATGAATACTTGTATAGGGAGTGGGCGACTTGGATGGTCGCAAACAGATCTGCAAATATCATAAAGTCGGGAAGGCTTACTCCCCTGTCTCAAGAAGAAGTGAACAGGGTTAATGACTATGTAAATAGCAGCGGTAATTTACAGCTCTTCGAGAGTGTAAGAAGAGATTATGAAGAATGGAATGGAAGCCTAGTCGAGTTCTTGAAAGACACAGGCGTAATCAACGATGAACTCGCGAGAGTATTTGTTAAATACGCTGACTACATTCCCTTCTACAGAAACTTAGATCTGGATGGGACCGGGGAAGAGGGCGTAAGGCCGGAGGTATTCAAGCAGATTCTTCAGGATGAAGGAATTGATCTCACGCTGGGAAGAGTGAGGAGACTGAAGAGCTTATTCCCCAGCCTGATAGATAATAGAGTACCCAGAAGAATGAAGGGTGGAGAGCAACAGCTAGATGATCCCCTAACGGGAATCATGAAAAACTTAAGCGCATCAATAACTGCTGGCATGAAGAATCTTGCAGCTCAGCAGACCATGAAAGATGCTGTCGATGCGGGGATCGCAACCGAAGTGTTCGCGGATGAGAATGGATATGTTGATCCCTCATACTACACAATAAGAGTCAATGGAGAAGAGAAATACTTTGACGTTACTGATGACAAGTTAGTTGCTGCGATAGAGGGATTCACGAGGCCGAATATATCCGTCCTCCCGTTCTTCGCTAAGCCAGCTTCTTGGTTGCGAGAGTCCGTAGCAAGAAGTCCTATGTTTATATTCAGGAACCTGTTTAGGGATTCAGTATCTTCTTACGTTACATCCGGCGTGAAGATGACGCCAGTAATAGATACCATGAACAAATTCATTGGTGATCTATCTGGTGACAGGACACAGTCCTACTCGATACTTGAGAACGCTGGAATCGTGGGTGGATATGATTATGTCTTTGAGCCTAAAAAGTTTGAAGAAAACTTCAGAAAGAAAATGCGTAAGCAGGGCATGACTATGAAGAAGGGGAGTGTTGACTCTATCACTCCAGTCTTCTCAAGGTTATGGGATTCTCTGGGCGAAGCATCTCAAATCTCTGACGCTGCGACAAGGCAAGTAGTCTATGAGGACACTCTACAGAGACTACTCAACAAGGGAGTTGGCAGAGCTGAAGCGGAGTCTGAAGCAATATTTCAGGCTATGGAGGTCTTGAACTTCACCAGAAAGGGAAACAATGTTTTCCTGAACACGATACTGCCCACCCTTCCGTTCTTTAATGCAAGGATGCAGGGACTGGACGTAATATACAGGTCTTTAACCGGAGAGTATTCGTCTGGCAGACTTGGGAAGCAGGAAGCTCAGGCGTCATTCCTGAGAAGGGGATTGTTTCTGGCAGGTTTGACTTTCTTGTACACACTCATGTCAATGGACGACGAAGAATACAAGGGCGCAACTGATGCAGAGAGAGATGACAACTGGCTCATTACGCTACCCGGTCAAACAACCTTAAAGATACCCATCCCCTTTGAAGTTGGTCTTATATTCAAAGTAATTCCAGAGCATATAACGAGAGCTATCTTACAGGATGAATCACTTAGAGAGGCTAGGAATTCCGTAATTAGAGGGATTGTTAACTCCCTTGAGCTTCCTCTGACTGGTCCGCAGGCGGTAGCTCCAATATTTGAGACCCTGATTAATAAGAGTTGGTTCACCGGAAAGCCTATTGTTCCTGAGTACATGCAGGATAGGCCGAAAGAGCTGCAAGCTAAGTACTACACCAGCGAGTTTGCAAAGCAGCTTTCATACCTGAGCCCCATACCTGTTAGCCCCCTCTCTGTTGAGCACGTGCTGGAAGGATATGCCGGGACTATGGGTAGCTACATGCTTGGCGTGCTTGATTCTGTAACGTCTTTGGTTACTGGAAAGCCAATCATGATGAACTGGAGGCAGGACGAAATACCTGTCGTCGGTGCGATATTCCAAAGCGCGAACGCATCGGAGGGTCAGACGCAAAGATGGAATGATTTCTTCTTCTCCGTCAGGGGAATCGTTTCGGGGCTCAGAGATCTAGAAAAGGAAGATCCCGAAAGAGCTAGAGAAATGAGAGAGAAATACGCTGATGTCCTGTCCATAAAGAGTTCGCTTGAAAGCATCCAAACAGATCTTAATGAACTAAGGTCTATGAAGACTAGGGTTTTCCTAGATAAGAATATGGATGATTCCCGAAAAAGAGATATAATTGATGGTATAGATAATAGAATAAAGCAGATTCTTAGTAACACGCAGGAGTTTACTAAGATGATGCCCGGACCTATACCGTTCTTTAGGGGAATAAACTGATGGCGATTAGGACTAAGCATGGAGTTTCTATCAATGGCATAAAGCCTGAGCTTGTGCTAGGTATAGATATAGCTCATGGATATTTTAACAGTATGGGAATAAACGAGATGGTTCTAACGTCTATTGTTGACGGGAAGCATTCTCACGGTTCCCTTCATTATATTGGATATGCTGCTGATATAAGGATATGGGCAATAGAATCTAAGGGTTTAGCTGAGTTCACAGAGGGCTTAGCTGAAGAACTTGGCAGCGAGTTCGATGTTGTACTTGAGAAAGATCATATACACATAGAGTTCCAGCCAAAAAATAGAGGTGTAAGATAATGGAATGGTTGACTGAGAATTTCTCGAACGTGGTTGAGGTTGTTCTTAATTTAGTTGGAGCGTTTGCTGTGATTGCAACGATGACTCCGAATGAAAGCGACAACAAGATTGTCGCCTTTGTCCTCAACGTCATCAACACGCTCGGCGCTAACTTCGGCAAGGCCAGCAATGGCTGATGCTTGAGCCTGTTATTTTAATATTGATTTTATCTATCATGCTTTTCATTGTCTTTATCCTATGGGGTATGGGCAAGGAATATGTAGGTAGGATCAGCTCTGAGAAAGAATCAGCAGAGAAGAAAGTTGAGAGGTCTATCCGTGCAATGGAAAAGCTCGTTGGCCCACGCCCTTCTCGCAGTCTTCTTATTAAGCGTTGGGAGCGGAGGATGCGTGAAGCGTCCGGCGGAGGCGATAGTACCTCCCTGTCCAGCTCCGAACGAAGAAGCGATAGCATCCCTAAGGAATGATGACATACCAGAACCTATACTAGAATATCTAATAGATATAGATATGTTCTGCAATGCTATAGATTCTATCAGAGATTGACAAGGAGATTAGCCCTCGCTTAGTGCGGGGGCTTTTTCTTTTATGGACAACAAACAAAAGATCGACGCAGAGGAAGAGAAGATCAGGAGGGGGATACACCAGATGAAGCCGCCCCCTCCGTACAAAAGAAACGACAGAAAGCCTAAGCTCGGCAAGAAAATACTGGTCATACCAGACAGTCACGCAAAGCCGGGTATACCAAATCATAGATACGAATGGTTAGGCAGGATGGTCGTTGATATAAAGCCTGACTATGTAGTCAACCTCGGCGATTTGTGGGACATGCACTCGCTGAACTCTTTCGAGAAGCCCGGTAGCAAGTCTTTCAATGGAGCATCTTACTGGAAAGATATAGACGTTGGACTTGATGGAATGCTCAGGTTCCACAACCAGATAGATGAATACAACAAAGGAACTAAAGAAGAAAATAAATATAATCCAGAGCTTATTTTCTGCATGGGCAACCATGAAAACAGAATATCAAAGTTCATTGATTCAGAGCCTAGATTTGAAGAGATTATATCCACAAAAGATCTAAGGTTATCTGATATGGGATGGGAAGAGGTTCCATTCCTTGTACCCAAAAAGATACATGGATGTTCATTTGCACATTACTTCACGTCTGGCGTTATGGGCAGACCGATATCTGGTCTCCATCAGGCCGCCAGTCTTCTGACTAAACAATTCGGCACTTGCATACAGGGTCATACTCATACATACGATCATTCCGTAAGGACAGATAGTATGGGGAAAAGCCTGCATGGCTTAGTCGCTGGATGTTACTTTGAACACTCGGAGTCTTGGGCGGGTCCAGCTAATCAGATGTGGAGAAGAGGATTGTCCGTACTGCATAACGTAAAGTCAGGTGACTTCGATGTCGAATGGATCGGAATGGAAAGGATCAAGGCGAAGTATTCGTAAACAGATACCTAAGAGAGATAGGTTACATCAGATACATAGATGGCTGATTAGTGAGTACGGTCGAAAAACTCGTTTGAGGGTCGAGAAACTGCCCAAATCCGAGAAGGATTGCTTGGGCTATGTCGAGCTAGGGAGCGGCACTCCACTCATCAGGGTCAGCAAGTTTCTATCTAGAAGCGAATCTATATCTGTATTAATCCATGAATACTGCCATGTGATCTCACACTACAAACACGGACCACATTGGAAAAGAAAATACGGTGGTCATGATAAAAGATTTTATTCAATATTATACGAAGTAGAGAACAGGTATTTTTATGAAGGTGGAAATGTTGAGAGCGGAGATTTCTAACCAGAAGAAATCTCTAGCTAGTTTGTATCAAGCAAAGATATGTCTTATGAACGCAGAGGGATTTCTGATTACCGATGAAGTAGAACAGGTTCTAGATGAGAACCTTATCTACGAGCTTAGGAAAAGCATAAGAAATGTTATAGACGGTATCAGTATCAGCATGAGGATTGCTGACAGGTAGGTGGTAGGCTCGGCGGGACTCGAACCCGCGACCACCGCTTTATAAGAACGGCACTCTAACCGACTGAGTTACGAGCCCACGGTCGAGAGAGGGATGGATTATCTCTGTCATCATATGCTGGCAACGAGATGTTCATCCATCCCCGTTGTAAAGGATCGCTCTCGCTCGACCCTTCTATTAGGTTGCCAGCAAACTACCTGAGGACGGCCTTGGACTTGTCTACAAAGCGGTATGAATCACCGCTCTTTATACCCCAGACCATCCTCCTCTTCCCCCCGTACACAACCATAACTCTGGTTAACTTATTGTCGGTGTGAGCTTCGTACCATTCGCGATTGATGGAGTCGCCTTTTCTGTTCTTCACCCCTCCCATTCGCGCTTAGCCCTTTCTTCTTCTCGCTCGTACTCAATATCGAGTCTTCTGTGTAGAAAGAAATCTGCCTTCTTGAGATCCTCTAGCAAGGATCCTTTTCTACCAGCTCTAGAAATATACTTAACTACGTTTCCTAGATGGTAATCAAGATTCCAATCTTCTATCACGTCAATCGTTTCATGCTCCCTGTCTTCCGTGTAATGGGCGGGCTTGGTTACAGGGTCAAAGTTTTGACTAGCTCGATCGGTACTCACGGACAATCCTTTCTAGAGACTCAACAGCTTCCGGGTTGGACTTTAACTCGGACCTAGATTTGAATCCAGCTATTTCTTTCAGGGCAGAAAGAGAATCTTTATCCTCCTCTAGCCATATAAATCTATGGCTCAACCATTCAAGAAGCTCTTCATTCTCAGTTCGGCAAAGCATGGAGATAACATTCGATATCTTCCTAGCCCTCACTACAGACTCAGGCTCGACTGGCTGGTCGCTGTCAGAATCTAGCTGAACAAGAGCGCATATGAATCTTGTGTTCGGTTGTTGAAGCATTAGGGATCTCACCTTTGAAGCTTCCATAGACTTCTCTGGCGAGTTGTATGGGTTATCCAATATGTCTTCTGGGTTTATTCTCAAGACGATTTTGTGTCCGCCATTCGCTGTCATGCTTGCAGAAACAAGTTGGGCTTCAAATTTAATGGCTAAGTCTTCCATTTTTTAAAGTTTTCCTCTGCCCAATGAATAGGATCGACTCCGTATTTGATCCAGAATTTTATCTCTCTGCCAAACTCATGGCAAAGCATGTGATCTGTCCGGCATAGCGGCACGGCGAGATCATCGCCGCACCGCTTCATGCCAATTCCGGTATGTATACCAGTAACAGAGGATCTTAGATGGTGTGCATCAACCCCATCCCTGCCACAGATCAGACAAGCATGGCTGCGAACATCCTTGAGATAGTCCTCTGATTTAAACATGAGAACTAAAAGTCTACGTCCTCTAATTCCGAATGGTCTGCGCTCTTCGGAGAGGCCGAGTTCGGAACACTTCGCTGTGATTGACCGCCTGCCCCTTGACCAGAATTGGATGAACGCCATGCGCTGTCCTCCATACAGATCGAGAAATAAGGCTCGCCAGATTCCCTGTCTTCAGCCTTCCAGACGGCGAGGTTGATATAGGTCTGCTTATTCTCAGCGAAGTCCTTAGCAATATTTCTTAGCCAAGACGCACACTCCCTGTTCTTTTCCTCGGCTCTCTGGCCCTTGTAGCCACCGAGCCTGACATATCCAGTAAGCTCAGGGGATCTGTCGCTATTTCGCTTCTCGTTCTTCCGAATACTTCCGTATACCTTAGGCATTTTTTTCTTCCATATCCTTCAGGACTTTCGCCCATTTCTTGAATGACGCTCCAACAATCTCAGCCGCAACGGAGTCTTCCTCCTTCAGCTTAGTCACCAGATCTTTATTCTTTTGGTAGCAATCCATGAGGGTGCTATGCGTCATTGCTGATTTGAATAGTGTATCAAGATGAACAGCAGTCTGGTTTGTGTACATCCTGTAATGATTTGTAACTAGCTTTGTGATCTCCTCGTTTGCTTCCTTGGTGAAATACTTGTCCGCTGTTGGAAAAGATTTATTACCAAGGATGTTGTCATCGTATAAATATCTGCCGATCCCATGCTGAACAGCAGCCCTCTTGAGAGCGTCAGAATACATACCCTTTTCACCTTCAAAAGTAGACTGTGTCCCAACGTCAGACTTCGTGATCCAATCGAAATCATTTACATATCTAACAGATAACTTACATACGCATCTGTTATCTAGGTCTTTATATTCCGTGTTCCAATTATTGATACCGACCACATCATCGAGACGCTCCATCACATCTCTAGCGTCGATGTAAAGAAGGGCTTTCGATTTACTCCCCCTGAAATCACTAGCTCTCCACTTTATTCTATGAGGAGGGAAGGGAGCCTTCAATGCCATCTCTTTCTGGGCAAGCTCCACTGATACGTCCCTCTTTTTTCCCTTTGCTTCAGTCATATTGTCTAGATCCTTTCCATTCGTTCCACACGGAACACACGTCAGAAAACTCGCAGTAAGACTTGCACCTTCTAAATGTCTCGTAAGTCTTACTCAGGTTAGTGAACAACTGATCTTCAAAGCTGAGACTATCTATAAACTTATTAGCATCTCGCTTTGTTCTGAATAATTTCTTGGATGGCTCATTGGAATCTAAAAGGTACTCAACTAACCAGAGAGTTCCAGAAGGCCACCTAGATTCCTCACTACAAGCAGGTAGCTCCGCCTCACTCATGCTCGCACATCTGCTGTGCAGATCAACCCTTTCCTCTATGAAAGCCTGACGCTCAGAGAAGTCCCAAAGGGGAATGTCTATCGTTAACCCCGGCGTTGATGGGTAGTCAGCTATCTTCTCAGACATGGATATCTTCCAGTCTCTAATGAATGCGTAGACTAGAAGCTGTCCAACACTGTAGCCAGACTCTCTCTCGACAAGCCAAGCGTATATGTTTAACTGTTGCTCCCACTTCTTCGTGTCTTTAATCGCATACGATGTTGTCATTTTATAATCTCCAATAGTCACATTCCCATTAGAGATTACCTGAACGTCCATAGCCCCAGATATTTTTACACCATCTATTTCGGAAAACAATCGCTGCTCAGCAACCTCACCGTCCGGGGAGTGAGACTCCATCAGGGAATGAAAGATCGTGCTTATGTACTTCCAAGGGTTTTCATACGGATCTTCAGTTCCCATTTCTGGATACATCCTTTTAAGTGCGACGATTCTAGGCTCTTCAATTAGATCCGTTGCGGAAAAGTCGCTGTCTCCGCGCGAGTAACTATCACTAGCACAGAATCTCATGAAGGATTCAGGAGCCCTGTGCTTGTTCTCTAACTTCAAAGTTATCCCTTTCAATCAGTGGCGAGGTTATGTATGGCGTTTGCGGATGAGTACGATATATTGATTAACTCTGACTGGGACTGGAGCAAGGAGGTGTTAGGCGAGCCAGCGAGTAAGTCAAACTCTCGACGCTTGGTCAGAGTACGGGGAACTCCAAGGGTTATCAAGAGCGAAAAAGCAATTAAGTATAAAAAACTTTTCTTGTCGCAAGTGTCGGAAGATCATCCGATCGAAGGCGATGTTGAGCTGGGGGTAGTAGTATGGTACGCAACAAGAAGACCAGACCTAGACGTGAGCCTGATAATGGATCTGCTTCAGGAGGCTGGAGTGATAGTGAACGACAGGCAGATCAAGATTATCAAAGCATATCACCAGATAGACAAAGAGAATCCGAGATCATTTATAGGAGTGAGGAGGCTCTTAGAAGATTAAATGCAGCCGTTATTGTGCAGGCATTCAAGGACTTATGCAATGGAAATCCGCTTGACTGGGAAGATGTCATCCAGTGGTTCAACACGCCGTTCTTTGAAGAGGTGTGCTACTGCGCTGACGTGGATATGTACGAGGCCCGCCGTCGGGCGAACGATCTCTTAGACATGCCAGTCAGAATACGGAAAGATCTGTATAGGAAATGGAGGGGATTGATTTGAGGAGGGGCAGGGAAAAAGGGATAAAACCCTACCCCTCCTCGCTGGCTCAGGAGGATCGAGCCAACTCTACGGTCTATGCTCTAATAGATAGTAGGAATATGAGAGCATATGAATCTATGAGAACATATCCCAGACCCCCTTAGCGGGGTCTGGGTATGATTGAATAGCTACTAGGAACATATATAAGGCATATTCGTATGTCTTGTCAAGGGCAGAAATGAGTTTGATACGAGATCTAGCTATCAGCGAGTTCGCATCTAGTCCTCCGGGTAAGCGTAATTACCGATGTCCAGAGTGTTCAGATGACAGAAAAGATCATAATAAAAAAGTTAAGTGTTTAACTATTACGTTTGAAGAAAACCAAGCCGTGTGGTATTGCCACCACTGCGAAGCGAAAGGACAGACTTTCATGACCGAAGCCTTAGATCACGCACCGCCCAAGCCTGCACTCAGGAGGGCTCCTAATTTCTCACCAGCTAGCGAAGAATTTCTCGGTAAAATTTTATCATCTAGATCAATAGATATAAATAAGGTAGGTGAGATTAGGAATAGTTTACTTGAGTCTGACGATGTGTATTTCAATCGACTTGGATGCAAGAGCAAGGCTATAGGCTTCCAGTATAAAGATGGCTCTATCAAGTGGAGATCGGCTGGTAGCAAAGACTTCTCCCAGACTGGTGTGTGCAACCAGCTATTCCCTTCCTTGCCCGACGATGCCTCAGGTACGGTTGTAATTGTCGAGGGAGAGTTCGACTCTATCGCTATGAGATCGTGCGGCATAGAGGCTCACAGCGTCCCTAAGGGCGCGAATATGTCAGGCGATGCCCCTCCCGAGTTCCTGCGTCCAGTTCTTATAGCTTTGGAGGAAGGGAGAATAGACGTTGTTGTCGCTGTCGATGCAGACGAGAAGGGTAAGGCGTTTGCTTCATCTCTTACTGACTACCTTGGAAGAAGGAGAGTGGGGACAATCGACTGGTCGAAGTACGGGGTGAAGGATGCTAATGAAGCACTCTCAGTTCACGGCCCACAGATTATGGAGACAGCACTATCAGAAGTTAAGAACATTCTTTACGAAGGAATTATTAGAGCTTCTTCCGTCACGAAATACATTGACGACCTGAGGACTGGGGGGTTCAAGGGTGGATCCAAGATAGGTTTAACTTCCATTGATAGTTTGTATACCGTATGCTCGGATCAAGTAACTGTCGTGACTGGTGTACCCGGATCAGGTAAGAGCGAGCTTATTGATTACTTCATGGTTTCTTTAGCCATGAAGGAGGAGTGGAAGTTCGCCATATTCTCCGCTGAGAATCCCATAGAGATCCATGCTGGTAAACTCATAGAGAAGTATTCCGGCAGGCCCATATTCGAGGGCGCTTCAAAGATCGGGGAGGATGATCTGGTCAAGGCTTCGGAGTGGCTAGATGGACACTTCTTCTTCTTGGACTCGTCATCCTCGAACACGATAGACTCTATCCTTAGGAGGACCGAGGTACTCGTGGAGCATGAGAAGGTTAATGGTCTTTTGATAGATCCATTTAACTACACCGACGTTAGCCTTGAGACCGATGCGATCAGCACAATGCTAACCAAGCTCCATGCTTTTGCGAAGAAGCATCACATCCATATATGGATTGTTGCTCATCCGCAGAAGATGTATCGGGGAGAGGGAGGAAAGGTTCCGGTCCCCAACGGAGGGGATATCTCTGGCTCGGCTGCTTGGTGGGCGAAGGCGGACTTCGGACTCACAGTTTCTCGCGACGTATCCGAAGGCTCGACCACTATGAACGTATGGAAGTGTAGGTTTAAGTGGCTAGGGGAAGTGGGTAGCTGCAATCTAAGGTATGACCCGACATGCGGTCGGTATAGCGATGGGGAAAGCTCGTCAGATATCGCCGAATCTCTCATGGACATAAATTTCGATGACCTGAACATAGATTACGGGGAGATCTCAGGTGAAGAACAAGAAGAAATACAGCAAGATAGTTGGCTCGAAGACTAAGTATCCTGTCCTGATTGAGTCTGGCACAGAAGAGTATAGATCAAAAAAGAATATACAAATAGAAAGTATAGATCATAGGGGAATCTTCAGAAGGTCTAGAGTTCTGGATCAGACGAAGTTTGATGAGTTATTTCTGAATGACAAGATAAATAAATCCCAATACTCTGCTGCTGAGATGTACTTAGATCTCATGCAGATATCGGGATGCTTCATCAAGTCACCCTCCATGAAGGGCGGGATTAAAAATACATTCAAAGAATCAGCCAATGCTATGGCGTCAAAGATACTGGCGATATCTTCTGCCAGATCTAGGCTTAGGGATGCAGGCAATGATTGTTTAATTGCTGTGGAGACTTGCTTATCTATGAACGTAGACGTTGATCTCGATCTGCTCAGGACTGGTCTTGATGCTCTTGTCCGATATTTCCATATAGATAATTAGAAACATTATCTTCTAGTGTCTTACCTATGGAATCTTCTATGAGCTTCTCTGCTTTCTTGTAGAAAGCATCCCACTCTTCATCCGATGCGTCTGTGTGTATGCAAATTATTTGCGTGTTCGACATGGATATCACCTGTTGTTTAAGCTGCTGATCTCCCAGCGAAGATGCTCCGCAAAGAGAAAGAGTAAATAGTATAACAACAAAGTATATAGAAATAAACAGAAACAATCTACTGTTCTCCAATAGAAAAAGGGGAGAGGCTTTTGGCCCCTCCCCTTTTTTCTTGCACGGGATTCTTATTTGATATCCATCAGGCGATCTATACTGTATTCAGAATTCAAGATCCTGCCAGATAGAATCAATTTCTTCCATCAAGTAGTCTCGGACCTCTGCCTTACTAGAAAAGAACCAGTATCCATTCGTCGATCCAAAGCTAACGAGATACCCGTTGCTTATCTGCTGAATCTTGAAGTATCTCTGATTCTTCCCCGCTACATGGTCAGAGATTATAGTTCCTTCCCTAAGATAATCAGCCGTATCCATATTGTTCTCCTATTCTTCCTATCTAAAAGTGGAGAGGCCTTTAGCCCCTCATCTTCTTTTTGCCCTTCCTAGAAACGAGTGCGCTCGTCGATTAGGACGTGTGCGAGGTTTGCGCCGGACAACTTTGCGGCGCGCTGGTCCGCGCCGTTCAGTTCCGTCCAGCGTAGGTCCGCGCCGCTAAGGTCCGCGCTGCGAAGATCCGCCCCACGGAGATTTGCCCCGCGAAGATCCGCCCCACGGAGATTCGCGCCGTCGAGGCGTGCGTCGGAAAGGTCCGCGTCTTGAAGGTCCGCGTTGGACAAGATCGCGTTGGACAAGTCCGCGCGTTTGCCACTATCTGCGCCATTAATCCAGAGCAAGTGGAGCCTGAGAATTTCTTCCAGTTCATCGCGACTATAAGACTTCATAATTATTATTCCTTTCACTATTTACTATCGAAATAATGGTGCCGGGTGCGGGACTCGAACCCGCAAGACCTTTCGGTCGGAAGATTTTAAGTCTTCTGTGTATACCGATTCCACCAACCCGGCATGGAGATCTGCTACCAAACTGTGAATATCGGAAACACCCCAACAAGACGCAGCGACCATGCTGTTACGATCACTGCGGTTATCAGACCCCAAAACATTTTCTCTAAAGTTGTCATTCAACCCGGCTAACTGATACTTCTCAAGTGCCAGTTCCTAGCAGCACACTCAGAGCATACCCTGAATAGGTTTGCATTACCGTCCTGTATCTTATCCATTGCTGGTCTGTAGTAAAAAGTCCATTGCTTACCACATTGCCTGCATGTCCTACCTGTGGGCTTGCCTGTCTTAGCGTCCCTGCTTTCTCTACTCAACGCTATTCCCCTCCTCTGAATCCGAATCCATCTCCTGAAGAAACCTTCTTAGATTCTCTTGGCATTTCTCATGGTCGTCCATAGAAGTGAACGCCGTGTTGTGCCAGATCTTTCCCTCCGTCACGATCGAAGCAAGAGCAATGGGATGAACGTCCAGCTTTTTGCATAGAAAGTTAAACGTGGAAAGGTTGTATTCCATTGCTCGTTCTTTTTGATTAGGCATTAAAGCAAATCCTTTTCGATTTTATTGGCAATCTTCTTGAACGACCACCCATGATCGTTTAACTCAGCAAGCTCTTGTGCGTAAGCTACATCGAGCCCCATCTTCTTGAGGGTT
>Ga0099849_1000578_pt1 | contig 16936 bp, 31 predicted proteins | sample CB_VirMetaG_4_FD_78177 | JGI IMG/M metagenome (GOLD analysis project Ga0099849, IMG submission 78177) | Freshwater to marine saline gradient viral communities from Chesapeake Bay - CB_1508_1M Viral MetaG | ecosystem: Environmental > Aquatic > Marine > Coastal | place: USA: Chesapeake Bay... | reverse complement strand
CTGGGCTTTTGTCTAAGCCTATCCATAGATTCATTGTAATGCTCGATATCTTGTTCATAGCTCTGACTGACAATAGCTTCAGGACTCCTAGTATCAAAACTATTGAGAGAACGCATATCAGCACCATCACCGAGGTCGATGATATAATTGGGGTTAACGTCATATATTAATTCTCCTAGCCAATCAAATCTTTCATTACTTGTAGTCGGGTCACTATGAGCGCAACTAAATACAACTGCTGTCTTAGACATATTCATTTCCTTCGTAGGGTATGTTTATAACGATAGGGTCTATCGTCGATAAGAAGTAGGACTGAAACTTATAAGCGGCATCAAAGCTAACAAAAGGTATGTCGTCTTCAAACATCTCTTTAGCTTCTACATCTTCTACACTACATGTTAACCACCAATCCCCATTCTCACATTCAAATGGTCCATTGATTACTCTGTGTACATTGTAAGTTACTTTATCCATTCGTCGGGTATCCTTTTATCTGCATATAGAAAGTTGTTCTTCTCGCACCACATAGCATATGTAGTCTTAGATCCTTTACGAATCTTGTTTCTACTATTACTGAAGACAAACCTTATGTCAAGATCTGGGTTCTGCTCTCTAACCTTAAGGTGCTTCTTTCTATCATCTAGAACAAAGCGTCCTTTACTTTCAATTATGATACCATTGGGTAGTATGAAGTCAGGGGTGTAGGTCTTACTTTCGATTAACTGCCATTTTATCTTGACAGTCTCGTAACCAAAATCTACACCCCTCTTCTTGAGGTCTTCTGATATGACATCCTCAAGCCCAGAACGATAACCATTCTTTATAGCTTGCTGTCGGATCTTACTCTTGGTGGTTGCCATATTTCTGCCTCTTCTCTTCTAAGCCATAACAGCCTAGCGTTTTCTATTACTCTATCCTCATTTCCATCGTAGGCTTTAACTACAAGATCCCAGAGTTCTTCTTCTGTCTCTGCATCTTCTAGTATCTTCTTAGCCTTAACTGGACCAACACGAAACAGACCTACTATATTGTCTGCTCTATCTCCTGTTAGTATCTGAGTATAGAAGAACTTAATTCCCCCGAAGGGGGCTACTTCTAGGTAGTCACCTCTAACGATATTGAAATGCCAACAGGGTATTTGTAACATATCTTTATCTATAGAAGCTACACAAGCCTTGTAGTTTAGTCTGGCGGCTTCTTTAGCAATAAGATCATCTGCTTCTTCTCCTTGGCTTACAGTTGCTTTATACTTGCTTTCCATGTAATCTCTAGCATGTTGCAAGTGTCTAGGTTTCTCAACGTGTTTTCTATTTCCCTTGTAGACATGTGACTTAGCTATCTCATATCTGAAGTTGCCACTTCCAGTTAAGTAAACTTCATAGTCAATACCTAACTCTGGGAATAATACAGTCTTCTCTAAAATGAATTCGATAAGATCATCAACTTTCCTTTCGGTATCTGAAGATCCTTCTTGTTGAGTGGAGAAGGCCGCACGATAAGCAATTATATCACCATCGATTAGAACCTTCCCCATATCCATTTAAGTGTCGCCCCACATCATTTCACCATCTTCACATTCAAAACCTACAGACTTAACATAAGTGAAACCGAAGGCATGTGCGGCTTCAGCAAAGAGTTGAGCTAACTCATGGGCTTCTGTAATATCATCCCTGCTCATATCAACACTTCCACTATAACCATCATCATCCTTTTCCATGTATGCATTAACACTTACTCTCATTTTCCACTCCTAGACGTTAAATAGTTCGTCATCTTCTGACACTGGGTTATCTTCATAAGGTACGTGATCTGTAACACCTACATTAAGTAGTCTTACTCCAGCACCATTAGCATATACTTCAAACTGTACTTTAGCTTTAGTACCATTACCTAGTGGTCCATCGCTAGAGAAGTCCCACATACGTTTACTTTCACGACCTTCAGTTAGGTTAACAACTTTAGGTGCGCCACCATAATCAATAGTAACAGGCTCACCATTACGATCTGTAAAGTTCTTTACGTCTGATACTTTACGTTTGACCTTCATATATTTCCCTATACCTAGATCTGCATTACCTTGTCGTATGCGATCACTATTCATAGGATGTAGATCTAAACCTTCAGCTTCTAGCTTGCTGATTTGTTCTTCATCAGTGAAGTAAGCGTTAGTAATAAATTGTCCACCACTCTGGTGTACTGCTTGTGCGGCACGAGGTCCATCTGGACTACCCATATCTGCGTTTTCTGGAAATACTTTAGCGTATTCAAGTATCATATCCATTGTGTATTTAGCCATGTCGAGTTCCTTTCGGCTGTTGGTATATATATATAATGCCCTTTTTTGCCAATATGCAAGGTAGACAAAAAAATAAATTTAGTGTATGTCTGCGTAGCTTTTACCGAACTGTGCATCTACACCTAGAGGTACGTTAAGTTCTAGTTTTTGGTTAAGGTTTTCAATAGCTTGTTCCATTGTAGCCTTAGTTTGTTCTTCTTCTCCTTCTGGTAAGAGTGCGATAATTTCATCGTGGAATTGACCGATGGTTTTAATTCCGTAGCGACGACATAAAGATACCCAACTGTCAAAGCAAAATACTCCTGTTCCTTGATTTAATGTAGAGAAGCGATCCTTGTCACTCCTTAGACTGTACCAGAATTCCGATACAGGATTGTATAGCCATGTAGAGCCAAATAAGTCCCTTGTACGGGCTGTACTAGCTACCTTATAGACTGACCAATTACGTGACCAGAACGCCTCTAGGAGCTTCTTTGCGTCCTTAGTAGGCATCCCAGTGTTACGAGATAGAGTAGAAGCACCAACACCATAAGTAGCACTGTAGTTAACTACTTTGTAATTCTTACGTAGGGATGATAAAGACCTTTCTCCACTGTTGTGTTTATCTATATCATCTTGTGTAATTACACCTGCGTGTTTAGCTAAGTCTAAGTGTGGATCAAAGCCCTCTTTAGACATCTCTTCTACGTAGTCAGGGTCTAGTGGTTTCATGTAGTGACGCTTAGTTGTATCCTCTAGTGAGGTCATGTCAGCACCACAGAGTGTGTAACCATCTGGACAAGTCAAACAACCTCTTATCTCTTTACCATATGGCTTATCTACAGCAGGTAAGTTAACGAGAGGCTTTGCATGTTTAAACCTAAGAGTGTTAGTTAGACCTGCTATGTTAGCTTGTACATAACCATCTACTTGTAAGTTAACCATACTCTTTATAACACCTATACGATGCGACAAAACAGATAGACCTTCTAGTAGACTGATAGCAGGTTCTATGTCTGCTAATGCTTTAACTGAACTACATAAGTCTGCATCCTTACGTACTTGCTCTAATTTCCTCGTGTCCCCTGTCTTTTTGTCAGTTAGATACTTGAAGGTACGTGGTTTCCAACCTAGAGAGAACAACCAATCCTTAACTTGATCTGTACTGTTAGGATTAGCTCTTTCTTCTCCTACCTTAACTGTTAAAGACTGTGTGGTTTGTGGTTGCTTCTGCTCTTTACATAGTGCAACCCACTTCTCTCCATTAGCTGATAGAGATCCATCCTTCTTGTGCATAACTTTAGGTTTGTTACGTACTGCTGTAATAATTTTACGTGGCATAGCATCAGCAAGCATTTCTGTCTTCTTAGCCTTTAGTTCTTCCCACTCTTTTAAGTGACCTTCTGCTTTGTCTACGTCCAATTTCCACTGAAGGGTCTCTTGTTCTCTAGCGCACTCCATCTTGAATGTCATGTAGTCAACAAGTCTATCCTTATTTCCACTGTGGGGGTATAGTTTACTTAGCTTCCTGTCTAGGTCTCTCCATAATCTCACGTTGATCCTGACATCTTCTTCACACCTGTATTGATACTCTTCAGGGCTTAGGTTTTGCCAGTCATTGATCTCAGGTTTAGGTACACCATACATCTCACCATACTGTGCTAGTCCATGCTTCTGTAGGCTGTGGTTTATGTACCAAGCTAAAGGTAAAGTATCTATGATCCTAGCGTCTACTTTTATGTCTAAGATCCTCTCTACTACAGGGACATCATACCTAACTATGTTGTGACCTATCACTGTGTCAGCGTTAAGAAAGAATGTTCTCATCTCTTCATAGTCAAAGGTAGATTGTATCTCACCCTCTTCATTTGTGTAAGATAATACGTGTATCTTTGTGGGGTTGAACCCATCTGTTTCTATATCAAATACTGGCATTAATTATATCCTTATATTCTTTTTCTAATCTATCAATCTCTATTAAAGGTATGCTAAAGGTATTCCAACGGCTAGATCTGCTTTTCTCACTAACAGCCATAGCAAAAAATGATTTAGGTATAACACCTAACGTCATTCCTGAGATTAAAAACTTATAAAACTCAGAACCCTCTATTCTATCTAACATTTCAGATAAAACTCCAGAGTCTATAATTTCATCAGCTAGGACTTCAGATTCTTTTACTCTTTTTATACCTTCAGATATTAAACCATTATTACCTTTAAAAGTAACGTTATGCGCTTTACCATGACATTCTATGCACACTAAAATCAAATTTGATTTGTCATTTGTGCCACCCTTAGATTTAGGTATGATATGATGCCTATGTAAATCTAGAGTGTTCTCCTTACAGATTTGACAACAACTCATAATATCTCCCTTAACATAAATGTGTCTAGATTAAATGCTAACTTACCTGCTTGTCCTTCTTCTGAACAAGGTCTGTTCTTCTCGACCTTTAGGTAAGTCGTGTTACGTTCTTCTAAACTATCAGCTTCTTTATCTCTGTGTAAGTCTATGATAACAGATGCACGTTGTCCTATCATCTTACAGTACTTAGGGTCGCCATTCTCATTAGTGTGAGCAATAGTAACAATACCTACGTTAAGTTCTGCCGCTAACTTAGATAGTCTGATAGACAAGTCAGCTAACATAGCTTCTTTACTTTCTTCTGATGTACCTACAACTACGTCTTGTATAGGTTCAAAGAAAACAAACTTACAGTCACACGCCTGACTAAAGAATCTTATCTGATCTATTAGTTCGTCAGTACCTTGACCATCACCTAAGTAGAACTGATAAAAGTTTTCATCTTTAGTTATATTACCTATAGCTTCTCTTACAAGTACATCAGCTTCCTTCTCCTCAATTAAGTCACGTCTCGTTAGGTTATCACCTACTTCATACGACACAAGACCAAGTAGAGACCTTAGCTTAGTTTCTTCTAAGTGCCATGCGGCAATAGGTACACCTTGCTTAAGCATACTGTATTCCATGTACCTCATAAGCTCAGTCTTACCTATGCCTGTAGGTGCTTTAAACACTGTGAAGTGACCTTGCATAAGACCTAAGACCTTATCGTCTAGTGCTTGTATTCCTGTAGGGTAGTAGACGTGCTCTGGGGTTTCATCATACAACTTAAGAAACTGGTCAGCAGTATTCAGAATGTTTTCTGGTGTATGCTTAAGTGGTTTCCACCATAGGTTCTTGAAGTCTGCACCCTTACCTGCCTGTAAGAAGTCATTAGCGTCTTTAAAGTCACCATGCTGTACACGATATATTTTGTTAGGGAACAACCTAGCCATACGATCAGCTAGAGCGTTACCTGCTTCGTCATTATCTACAGACAAGACAATCTTCTCAAAGCTACCTAACCAATCCTTACAGTTCTCCCACAGCTTCTTAGATGGTGTAGCTGAAGGTAACGACACAACAGGATTAGTATATTGTTTACCAAGCATCTGTGCGGCTGATAGAGCGTCTAACTCACCTTCTGTTATTGTTACAATACGACTACAACCAGCAGGGAATAAGTTCATACCGAATAGTTCATCACCTTTGAAACCACTCTTAGCATAGAAAGCCTTCTCTTCTAGATTACGAACCTTAATTCCCCCAGAGGGGTATACGTACTCTTGTCTGTCGTCATATGTGAGTACGTTATAGTCTTGCATTGTACTCTGCAAAATCCCTCGGTGGGGTAGGTGACGACCATTAGATACACTCTCTATTCTTTTAGGTGTAAACTCTGTTACGTTCATACTGTCTCTTTCTTTCTTAGGATACTTTTCTTCTGCCCAGTCATATGTTTCTTCTCTAGATGGATAACTACCATTACAAGAATGACACTTACCTACTCTCTTTTCAGTATTATAAGAAAAAGCATTACTTGAGCCACATGAAACAAAGGGACAAGGTTTATGTATTATTTCTGACATACTTACGTTTCTTTCTTTAGTAGTTTGTACTAGTGAGTGTAAAACTTATGTTTATACTTAAGTAGTACATTTATCTATAATGCCTAAAATCTCTAAAGTGCAAGATCACAAATTGTTACAAGTTTGTAACGTATGTTATTTCTGATCTGTTCTACAGCTTGTCTAGACACATTTAACACTTTAGAAGCCTCTGTTAAGTTATTGTTATTATTATATAAAACCATAAATAGCCTCCACTCTTTAGCTGATAACTCTTTCTTTAAAACCTCTATAGAATCTTTTAGTTCGTAAGAACCAAATATATCTTCAGCAGGTATATTAGCTTCATCAGCACTTATATATACTGATCTATCTTCCATAACAGCATCACGACCTGCCATACCTTTAGGGTAGCTTAACTGAGACATACCTACGTTTACATACTGAAACATAGCAGTCCTTGCGCTGTAATAAAGTTTAGATGGTTCTTTAATTCCCTCGGCTCTCATTTTTAAGCATAGCACTACACCTTCAGAAACTATATCATCGTAGTCCTGATGGTTGTAGTACTTACTAGCTAACCTTCTACACATATCTAGTATGTCTTGATTGTTCATAAGAATAGACCAGTCATATATAACATTGCCTTAACTAATATGAAAGAAAAGCCTATGAACGAAAATCCTATCATAGTAAAAAATAAAATACTTATGTATTTAGCTGTTCTTAGTTCTTCTTGTTTCATCTTATCTGTCCTGTAATATGGTTTATACTCTTTATTCATTCTTCAACTCCATTTCGATAGTGTTAATCTTAAAACCGCAAATCAAACATTTCTTATAGCGTTTTATACTAGGGAATCCTCTTCCGAAGTATTCTCTAGTATCAGTAACTTTAAGTTTATTCTTGTAACCTTTAGTTAAGCAGTCTGGGCAATAAAATATTGGCTTCACTCTTCTTTATCTCCTATGTTGTATTTCTGGTGTACTATATCTCTCTTTAAATTACCTGCCTCTAGAACAGGGTCTTTAGAATACATAATATCATTTAGTATACCCATTACGTCACTCGTAAGCATGAAATCTCCATGTAGTTTTATTTTGGTCATTAGAACATTACCTCTCCATCTACTATTAGTGTGTTATGCCAAGCTATAGTCTCGGCTCTTAGTGCATAGAAGCCTGTTTGCTCTGCTACACTCTCAAGTTCTTCTATATCACTCTTGAGTATGCCTAGCTCCATAAGCTCCATTTCCATCGAAGGGGGTAAGGGCATTACTTCTTTTCCTCAATCCACGTACTCATACAACCACCCCTAACTTTAAATACATTTGGTATTTCTCCATAGTAATGATCTTCTGATATCTTCTTATACAAATCATTAAGAGAGCCAATAAAGTCACCTAAGTAATCTAAAGAGTAAACAGAGTTTCCACACGTATGGAACTCAAAAGTGTGATCTTCTGTTTCCCAATTCATTTTACATCGTTTAATCATTATTACACCTCAGTCCCTAACCCAAAGATACGACGACCACCTGCTACAAAGCCTAGCACACGATCCACATTAAAGCACTTGTAGCCTTGCTTAGTCTTCAGTGTTATGTACCCTGCCTTACGTAGTGCTTCAGCCGCTATACGGCCTTTCTCGTTGCCCTTAAGACCTTTTATTACATTCATACGACCTGTATAGGTACGCTCCTCGTTATCCTTAGTTAAGAATTTAACTGTGATAAACTTGTTTTGGTTCTCTGATAATACATTAGTAACCATGTTAAGTGGTAAAGTCATTATATGCTTCCTTCTGCTTGTCTATTAATTTCCACTGAAGGGGTGTCATCCCCCTCTTGCTCTACTACATAATTCCATTCAGCTTCCATGTCAATACTGTATGGTGGTAGCATCGTAAGTGCATGAGTATTGAAGGCTACAAAATTAGTTATGCCTAAACTGTTTTCTAACGCATACTTTCCAGTAAGTAGTTTAGCTGACTGTTCAGCTTCTTCTAACACTCTATGTTTACCTTCTAAAACTGTGACACCTTTCTTTCCGATGTGTACACCTGCTACTTTATAAGTCTTGTTCTCGTCTCTACTGCTCATGTTATTATCCTTTTAAAGCAACTGGTTATCTATGGTTTGCTGTTCGTAGCACTCTTCACATATGTCAAGATCTGTTAGTTGTTCGAGATCAACCTCTTGTTCACAGTTAATACAGAAGATTTTATTCTCTTCTAGCTCGACTACATAATTACCTATTCTACTCATCATTACTCTCCTGTTTAAATGAATACTCATCATACAACGTAGGTATTCTTATACGCCTTACAACTCCGTCCTGATGCTCTTGTAACACTGATTCAGCAAAACTTATACAGCCTACACCTACAAAACCATATTCAGGGGCTTCTTCATGTGCTTCCATATATACACCAAGTAGCTCATAAAACCTTTCAGTGCTTATCTCCTTAGATATACGAGCCTCTACAACTTCTTGACGTGTATTATATACCTTATTTCCACTAGAGGGGGTAATAAACTTACCAGTTACAGGGTTAATCGGTGGTATCTTATCTCCACTCATTTGTTATTCTCCTTAGCAACTAATCTTACTTCGCCATTAACCATATCGTCTACAAATTCTATGTCAATACGTTCACCTGTATCTCTGTTAAAAATACATATAAGCTCATCATCAGTATGATGTTGCCTTGCCTGAAAAAGAAGGTGTTCTAACTCTCTAAGTGTCATTGTTATTCTCCTCTGATAAAAATTCACGCAAGTTTTTTTCTGATACTTCATCAAGTAACAACTCAATCGCGGTCACATCACCTGCTTCCACATCTTCTTTAATTTGCTCTAAAACTTTACTGATCAATTCCATCACGCCACCTCGCAATGTATATCATCAAGGCCGTCAATCTCTGCCTCGTATTTATCTAATGCACGTTGACAATCATCATGTTCTAGATGCATCTCTATCTCTCTCCTATCACAGTAAGCCCTGCCTGACAGTACTCCGTCAACCATTTCTATTTCTTCTACATCTATTTCCATCTCACCATAACCTAAGTCCATGTAAACTCTAGTGTCTATATGACTAGCGTAACTTTGTCTTACTATTTCCATTTTACTTACTCCTTATCTTTTGTGCTACTTCTTCATATTGTACTAGATCTAGTAAATCATCAAGTTTATTCTTAATCTCTTTTAGATCATCTCTAATAGTGTCTACATCAAACTTAGCTTCATCAAGATAGTAAAACAGATCATTTATTTTGTCTTGCTTTGAAATACTGTCATCACACTTTGGAGTATGACTTACATTTATACCACGCTGAATGTCAGATTTACAAACTTCTGCTTTACCTACAATAGTGTAAACATCTGATGAAATAGCTTCTATCTCTTTAATTATCATTTCCATTTTATCTATCCTTATTTCCACTGAGGGGGTCTATACGAATCACTCTATCATTTTCCATCGGAGGGGTCAACTCTTAATTTCCACTGGAGGGGTCTGGCTAATTTCGCTGGAGGGGTGACTCTCATTTTCCACTGGAGGGGGGTCATTTTCCACTGGAGGGGGTGCGACATTTTGGCAACGTGATATAAATACAACAGTGACATAATTACATCTTGACATGACATATTTGCAACAGTGACATAAATGCAACTGATTCGTTTTAGTCCATCCTTCCACCTTTTGCGACCTTGTTCTGAAAAACTAGCCCTTAATTTTATGATATAGGGGCGCGACTCCCTAGTTAGCGCGGTTGATTTATTTTGCTTGGAATAATTCAAATATTTCTTGTTTAGCGCGTTTTATTTTTTCGTCACATTCGTCTTGAACTTTGGTTGTTAAATCGTCGCTATGCAAATTATGTATTCTTGCTTCGTGATATACTCTTAAAGTATCAAGTAACTTCATTAATTTTTCTATGTTATCATATGTCATTTTGCGCTATCCTTTTTTATCAGCGTTTCTATACATTCCTTATACTATGCGATTCGTTTTATTGCAAGTGTTTATCTATGTTATTTTTGCATATCCGTTATGTAATATTAGCATAGCTCAGACCTTGCGAATCACTCTTTTATATATTATGAATAGGTATAACTTAAAACACTGATAAAAGGACTCTTAATTATGATTACATTTTTACAATTCACTATTTACTTTGTTAGCCTAGCAATCTTTGCCGTGCTACCATTTGCACAATTAGATAGTTTAGAATTATCTAGCACTCTACTTTGTTTATCTACTGTTTGTGCTACTAACTTATTTATTGGGAGTCGTTTATAATGCTTAGTAATTATATATTAATCCCATTTATTATCTTATGTATTCTTGCAATCTGTTATTACATAGAGGAGTCTTAATTATGTCAAAAGTAGTTTCACCCCGAGTCTTTATAGACACTTGCGAGTCATTCTTCGAAGAGTTTGGCGGCCATCAACGAGTCATTGCGAGCGCGTTTGCACAATACATTCATACTAATTGGGATGAATACACCGGTAGTTATACCGACGCTTGCGGAGTCCGTGATATACTTAATAATTGTTATGATTTAAACTTGCCACCATTGGACGCGATTCAATGGGTTCAATATGTAAATCATAATTCTAATTATTTGGAGTCTTAATCATGGCCAATAAAACTATTATATTATATCAAGGCGCGAGTCTTATAAATGGCGAGCCTATTGTTGCGCTTGCACAATCCGAGTCTAATAATTCTAAAACGGGTAACATGATTCAAACGTTTATCCTTGATGCAACTGTTGACCCTCTAGAGGCCTCTAGAACAGGAAAAGACGCTTCAATATGCGGGACGTGTCCCCATCGCGGTACGCCTAACAATAACGCAACAGGACAGGCGACTGATAGAACCTGCTATGTGACGTTAATGCACGCACCATTAATTAAATATAAGGCCTATAAAAAGGGCGTTTATGGTACTACTACATCAACACTAAAACAGGTTGAATCTTTTGGTAGTTTGCAAGGCGTGCGTTTGGGTACATACGGCGACCCTTGCGCCGTCCCTAATGACATTTGGAAAGCATTAACAAGCAAGTCGTTATATTCAACAGCTTACACTCACGCCGCTATTAATCCAATGCCAGAGTCAATAATGACTAGCACTGATAATCTTAAGCAATCGGTGGACGCATGGTCTCGTAATGAACGTACCTTCAGAGTCATATCAAGTATTAATCAACTATACAAACGCCGCGAAATACTATGTCCTGCTAGTGAAGAGATGGGCAAGCGTGCAACTTGTGCAAGTTGTAAGTTATGCGGTGGTGCTAGTGTCAATGCTAAATCAATTGCTATTGTGGCGCATGGAACAAGTAAACGTAAAGCAAAAGAGGTGGTACAATAATGAAGTATAGAGTAAACATATATAGTTGTGGCAAGTTGTTTGCATACTATGAAGAACTTAACCACGAACTAGCAATTCAGAGACTAGCAAAGTGTAAAAAGCAGTATCCATATTTATCTTTTGATATAGGCGGAGTCACATTATGATACGTTATAAAGCTATTCTTAAAATAGGATTAAACGATCAAGAATCTACTATAATTTATTTATATGCTTATTCTATGGATCATGTAACACATATACTAAAAGACTATTTTATAATAGGGATCGTTAAAGTATAATCTAAAACAGTTTATATAGACTCCCAATGGACTCGCGCATTAACTTGCGTGAGTCTTTTTTCGTTTTAGTTCAATACTATACTATTTATTTGTGATCACAAAATTACTAGAGTTAGATAATGGTTTAACATTAAACTAGTTTGTGGGTGTATGCCGATTCGCTATCCTAGCGCACGTTTTTATACGTTTGTCAAGTCTTTTGTCATAACCGATCACGTTTTGTTACATTACTGTAATATATGTCACTTTCTTGAGTGGGACCCTTGACATTCTGAGCGAATCATGCATGAGGGCGTGTTAACACACCTTATATCCGAAAACAAAAAAAAGTTAGTATGCTCATTGTGTCACACAGACAGCGTTTATATCCTTACTACACGGAGTCATTACAACAGGACGACACACAAGGACTTGACATGCGCTACCCACTTAAGTATGATACAACAAAAAAAAGAATCATTAGATTTCAACTACTTGTAAAATAGTTGTAATACTTACCTTGCACTTTACGTATTTTAGGCATTATATATAAGTAAGAAGCACTACTTAAGTTTCTCACTAACAGGTTATACTACTTACTGTTTATAACTAGCTAGTTGGAGAACGTAAGTATATACTTAAGTAGTAGCTATTCAGTTTTCCTTCCCAACCATGACGAACCTTTCCACTTAGTTGTATTAGATGTGGTCATGCCGATGGGTTGTTTATATATAGATCTAAAGATCGATGCCCTGTTGGGCTTTAAGAGAGAAGTTATTATGATACCTGCTAAGAAGTATAGTGAAGTTATAGCTAAGAAAGTTGTAGCTGGTATAAAGAATGGTGTTGCAGTTAGAGACATACTTGGATCAATACAGAAGTATCAAGATGCACCTGCTAGTACAGCCACTTTTTATAAAGTCTATGGTAATCTTATAGCTGAGACTAAGGCTGAGATAGTAGGAGAGATAGGGAGTGTTGTCGTAGAGGCCGCTAAGGGTGGTGACTTTAAGGCGGCAGAGTTCTTCCTAAGATCTAAAGGTGGTTGGTCGCCTAACAGTACAGTAAATGAAGTTGAGCAAGACGTTGACCCTGACTTAGACGAGAGTGCTATAGACAGTTTGATGTCGTTGTTAGGAAAGAATGAACCCGATGAAGAGACAGATAACGGCTGACACACTACGTGAGCTACCTAAGTCCAAAGTCAATGATCTGTTTGAGGCATTAGGACCACGTAAGGTTGAAGAGCTAAAGCACGACTGGAACTTCTGGGCTAGAGATAATCAGTTAGCTCCTGAAGGAGATGATTGGAATACTTGGTTTATCAATGCTGGTCGAGGTTTCGGTAAGACACGTTCTGGAGTAGAGTGGGTAAGAGAACAAGTTAAGGGTGGCGTAAAGAGAATAGCCGCAGTAGCTTCTACTAACTCAGACATAGAACGAGTTATGGTTAAAGGAGAGAGTGGCTTTCTATCGGTATGCTGGAAAGGTGATAAGACCTATGCTGGTAAGAAGATGGGTTTCCCTGAATGGTCGCCAACAAAGAGAACTCTTACATGGGAGAATGGAGCGCAAGTACAGTTCTTCTCCGCAGAGGAACCTGAGCGTCTTCGTGGTCCACAGTTTGAATTAGCTTGGTGTGACGAGACAGCCGCTTGGAATAAAGACATAGACACTTGGCAGATGCTACAGTTTTGTATGCGTCTAGGTAAGCACCCTCGTATCATGGTGACTACCACCCCGAAGCCAACTAAACTGATACGTCAGATACTTAAAGATCCTAAGACTGTTATTACTACAGGATCTACTTTTGATAACTCTGCTAACTTAGCTAAGACATATCTAACTGCTGTTAAAGAACAGTATGAAGGTACTAGACTAGGTAAGCAAGAGCTTTACGCAGAAGTCTTAGAAGAAGCACAAGGTGCTTTATGGACAACTGCCATGCTGGATGACGCATCTGTTAAGTTAGAAGATGTCCCAGACCTTTCCCGTATTGTTGTCGCCCTTGACCCTGCTGTTACCTCTAATGCTGAGAGTGATATGACAGGTATTGTTGTTGCAGGTATAGATGTTAATGGTATTGCTTACGTATTAGGTGATTACACTGACAGACTATCTCCTCAAGGTTGGGCTTCTAAAGCTATAGAATTATATTATCATCACGAAGCTGATCGTATTGTCGCCGAGGTAAATCAAGGTGGTGATATGGTCAAAACAACTATACACGGTGAAGATGACACAGTACCTTACAAAGCTGTACGTGCATCTAGAGGTAAATTTGCTAGGGCTGAACCAATATCTGCACTCTACGAGCGTGGATTAGTTAAGCATGTTGCAAACCCTAAAGATGACGCTTCACTTAACGAACTAGAAATACAAATGCGAACATGGGAACCATTAGGGTCGATTGGCTCCCCAGATAGATTAGATGCTCTAGTATGGGCGATTACTGACCTCTCACTCAACGGATACACAAAACCTAAATTGACCCTCGCTTATTCTAGTGTTAAGGGACTTTCACGTTAACTATAGAAGTATTATTGTCATGGTAAAGAAACTCTCAGAATCAAAAGCTAAATCTACATTAGGTGTAGCTGGTGATAACACATATAATGGACAGATACGTGCTGATGAGTTCCTACCTGAACTTCGAGGTAAGAAAGCTATACGCAAGTATCGTGAGATGCGTGACAATGATAGTACTATTGGTGCTGTCATGTATGCTGTTGAGCAGATACTACGAGATGTAGACTTACACGTAAAAGCAGTAAACGATAGTCCTGAAGCTATAGTAGAGAAAGAGTTTGTTGAGAGTGTCTTAGTTGATATGGAACATTCTCTTGATGACCACATAGCAGAAGCTATATCTAATTTGTCGTATGGCTTTAGCTGGAACGAAGTTATATATAAGAGACGTGTAGGTCCAACAGAGAGATCACCTAAGAAGCACTCTAAGTTTACAGATGGACGTATTGGTGTTCGTAAGATAGCCGCCCGTGCGCCTTGGACTATAAGTAAGTTTGATGTAGACCGTAAGACTGGTGAAGTTCTAGGTATAGAGCAAGAGATAGGTTATAAGAACGGTAGAAACTACATACCTACTAATAAGTCTCTTTACTATAGAACAACTAGCCTTAATGGTGACCCATCTGGTCGTTCTATTCTTCGTAATGCTTATACTTCTTATGAATACCTTAATAATCTGCAAGCTATAGAAGCTATTGCAGTAGAACGTGAGTTAGCTGGTATTCCAGTAGCTCGTATACCTGCTGAGTACTTATCAGGTGATGCTTCTGCCGCACAATCAGGTTTCGTTAACAATTTACAACAGATCCTTAGAGATGTTAAGTTTAACGAGCAAGGTTACATAATATTACCTTCTGACAGCTACCCAGACAAAGATGGTTCTCCTACTAACCAAAGGTTGGTTGATATAGAACTTATGGCTTCTAATGGTAAACGTAATATAGACATAGATCCTATCGTAAAGAGATATCAACACGATATAGCAAGATCAATGTTATCCGAGTTTCTTCTACTAGGATCTCAAGGCGGTTCTTATGCCTTATCCAAGTCGAAGACAGACCTGTTCCTTCGTGCGCTTGAGAGTTACATCCAAGCAATCACAGATGTTCTCAACAAACAGTTGGTCGAGCGACTGTGGGAGTTGAACGGTCTGAATTATGATCTCATGCCAACTATTGAAGCTGGTGATGTTGCCCCACACGATCTTCGTGAAATCGCAGGTTTCTTACGTAATCTTAATGGTGCAAATATTAACGTATCAGATCATCCAGAAGTTATACAAAATCTTATGGACATAGCTGAACTAGAGTACGACCCGAATGTTACTGTAGAACCAGAACCAGAGGCAGAGGAATAATATGGCAACTTTAAACAACAGAGTTCTAGACAATGGACTAACTGTCTTAGACACAGAAGCTAATCGTATAGACCTGACATCTCAAGAAGCTACAAGTTATGCAGAAGCCTCTTCTACTTATACTTTAGGTAATTCTACAAGTCTTTCTATTGCTTCACCTACAGACCGATCTGGTGGTGGACGTGAAGTAGTAGTAGCCGCAATATCAGATGGTTCAATAACTGGAAACGGTACAGCAACTCACTACGCAATTATTGATACAGGCAATTCAAGATTACTAGCTACAGGTTCTCTTACTGCAAGCCAAGTTGTTTCGTCTGGTAATACTTTTTCACTAGGGTCATTTACTATCGGTATACCTGATCCTGCATAATAGAGGTCATTAAGCATGACAAGCAGGATTCTACAGGAAAATAGCAGTTTAATACTCACTCAAGCTAGTGAGCCTATTATCAATGAAAACTACATAGGTGCAAATAGCTTTGTTGTTGTTGCTCCTGTAGTTCAAAGTACTGCAATAACTCAAGTACATGTTAATAACGTAATAGACATTACAACAGGACAACCTGTAGTATCTACTTCTTCTTTAGTTCAACTACAAAACTTAAGTGCAAACGATACTACTACAGGTCAACCTTCAGTTTCTACTTCTAGTGTAAGTCAGTTACATGAGTTAACTACAGGTAATACTACAACAAGTCAACCTATAGTCTCTGTTTCCACTGTAGTACAGTTACATCTACTAACTACAAGCAATACTGCTACAGGTTCTCCTATAGTATCTAATGCTACAGCAATAGAGGATGAGGTAAGTACAGCATCTCCTATTGTTACTGGAAACCCAGTATTAAACTCGACATCTATAACTCAGTCTAACTCATTTTCCGCTGGTGGTATCTTAACAGGTAGACCAGATGTAGAAGATGCCGCAGACCCTAACGAACAATATGAACAGGTGGTACAGCAGATGTTTGGTGGTTGGCCTAAAAGAATATACGATCATACTGATTTGGCTATCTCAAGAGGCCATACATTAGGGTATAGAACTCTATACAAGTTTGGATACAATCCAGATGTAAATGGAGATGAAGAGACCGTATGGACTCAAGGTGGTAACTATCCTTGGTTAGATAGTGCAGTTACTATGTTTGTAAGCAGTACAAGCGTAAATGACACAAGTGGTGGCTCAGGTGCTAACACAATACTTATACAAGGTCT
>Ga0099849_1000576_pt1 | contig 16964 bp, 17 predicted proteins | sample CB_VirMetaG_4_FD_78177 | JGI IMG/M metagenome (GOLD analysis project Ga0099849, IMG submission 78177) | Freshwater to marine saline gradient viral communities from Chesapeake Bay - CB_1508_1M Viral MetaG | ecosystem: Environmental > Aquatic > Marine > Coastal | place: USA: Chesapeake Bay... | reverse complement strand
AGCCTCCCTAACTGTAGAAAAGTTATTAGGGTTAATTTTCATGTATGTTCCTGAAGGAACTGCTGAACCATTTGAAGGAGTAATAAAATCTGCTGACTTATTTTCTTTCTCTAAAACAGTAGCTTCTACGCATCTTAGTATAGGGCCATTGCTATCAGACTTTACAAAGTATCTATCTCCCTCTTCTACCTTATTGGCATTCTCCCCTTCTAGTAAAAAATATGTTGCATTACTCCCAGGGTCTTGAAAATAAATACTGGAGTATATAGTATCGTATGTAGTTTCTGTAGGTTTTAACACAAACTTATATCTAGTAGCCCAACTTGGAGCTAACTGCTGAGGAGGTATAGTAACCTGTAATTCGTTTTTATTTATTGAATTAGCACAAGGTATCTGTATCGTATTATTTGGGCTTACAAGAGCCGTAGATGAGCGATTATATTCATCCATATAAACAATACCAACTTCATAACCTCTGTTACTATGAAGACTTCTAACTGTATCAGTATTTCTAAAACTAGCAGTCGCACTATTTACTTCATAAAACTCATAAGCGTTATTACCTCCGTCAACGTAGTTCATTGCTATTAACTGAAGACCAATAGTATTGCTTGCTGGAGAAGATATAATTGCGATAGGCTCTCCTGTATTACTTATACCACTTGCTGTTTTAGTGTATGTTCCAAGAGTAGAAGGTAATGCGCAATTAACCTGGTCAGTTAAAGTAGAACCGTTGCAAGCGTCAGTTACAGTTTGTATGTTTGCAATCGTTCCTATTTTTTCAATAAAATCTGTGCTTGTTGCAAGAGAATATGCATTAGGAAAATATGTTGGTAAAGTATAATCAAATACAATGTCAACATTTGAAGTTGTTGCTCCTGGAGTAGTTCCAGTAAACTGACTATGCACTATCGTAAAGTCTAAAGTTATGCTAGACCCAGCAGTTAATTCTATTGTTGTTCCATCTTGATTTGATAAATCAAAAAACACTATAGAATTATTTATTGTAGAAGGTGTAGGACCAATCGAGTAGTATCCAGGTCCAGTAGAGTCTAATAAATCAGATGTAGCTATTACCGTACTATTTAAACTAGCAAAAAACTCTAATCTTAAATCTTGATTAAACTTATCTTTTAAATCATACCCTTCTTTATAGTTTCCGTACACAAGCCTATTACCCATTACCGTTTGAGCTTTAGCTATCTTAGGTACGTTGTCGTATAGTCTTAGTATCTCTGAATCAGGTAAAAGAGTAAATATCTTTCTGTCATCGAACGTATATGTATAATCTGTATTATCAGAATATCCTAATGTTGACTTATCAAGAAACTCAATAACCTTGATGTTGTTTGTTGTAGACTCTTTAAATAAAAGCTCTACACCCGTAACCAAAGAACTACCTGTATTAAAAGTTATTATTGCAGCGTTCTTAGTATTTTTCATTCCCTCATTAAGATAGCTATTGTAGCTAAAATTAAATGACGAAGGTGTGAACGCATCTTCACTAAACTGCGAAGTTGCAGAGTATTGATTATCACTATACTTATACCTATAAGCAAATGATATAAATCTTTCTTCTAAAAAATCGTCTTGCTGTCCTTGGAGATTTAATGTTTGAATTGTAGGAGCGGCAATAGGCGGTCTTTTAATTACCAATAAGGCTTCAGGAGAAAAACCATCAAAATAAGATGGAGATGAAGTAGGAGAGTTGTAGCTCCTATTTATATTAATGTATCTAGGAGGATTTATATTGTCTGTAAAAAACAATAAATCATCTATTAAGTTTACGCCAGTAATTAAATGATAAGGGCTAAAATTAAGAGTGGTTTTTAAATTAGTTCCGTCATTAGCGCTTATTACATTATAAGTCGTATTAGCTGTGTTGGTATTATAAGAAACTATTAAATCTAATTTAGCAGTAGGACTAGCTATAAATGCAGGGTCATGTACGAACCAATAAATAGTTTCATTTGCGCCATCCTCAAAAGCTCCAATACATCTAGCATTGTTACTTAGTTCAATATTATCAAACATCAATGTTGTAAGAATGGTGTTACCTTTTGAGTTTTCTACAGAGCCTACTTCAGAGCCCTCTGTAGAACCCAGCCTTACATTTAACGCATCAATATACTCGCCATTAGGAACAAGCCTTTCGTCAAGGCTTTTGTTCATACGGCCAGCGATAAAATTTCTTTGAATGTTTGCCATCTTATTTAATCCACTTACTCTCTCCTCTTAGATTCATTAATAATCTTCCAGGATGAATATTGCTTAATCTAATTTTTGCATTTCTAAGTAGAGCTGTTTTTCTTTTTCTAGCTCTATTGATAATATACTCTTGAACATTAAATTTGCTATTTAAAATAGCATACTCAATATAAGCGTAAACGTAATCTTCAAAAAGTTTGTTCACTGAAACTTGAGAATCATCTCCTCCCTCCATTCCATCAGAGATGTATTCTAATATGCAGCTTTCATTAAGCATTGTAGAATCAAAGTTTATAACTCCTGCTTTTTTGTCTATTCTAAAAGTAGGATTTATATTAGCGGTTTCTGTATTTAAACCATAGCGCGCTCCAATAGTGTAATCTGCATACCAATTAGCTTGGGTGTCAGCGGGTATTTGGTCGTCAGCATTATTTTGATTTAAATAGATGCTGTTTTGTTGACCATTTTTTCTTTCAGTATCTAGCTGCGAGTCAGTAGTAATTACAGTGCCGTCTGAATTAAATGTAAGAGTCCCTCCTGCTCCTTGCAAATATGCTTGAGCAGAGTTAACCTGAATGTTTTCATTTAAAGGTCTAAGCCATCCGTCTTTATATAGAGATATGCGAATCCAGTTTACATAGTCATTAGGTAAAACAAAAGTAAGATTATCAAACACAGTAAGCTCTAATGCTTTTACTTCCATAAACGCATCATAGTTAAGCTCTTGTATCCCGCGTTTTGCATGAAACAATATCTTATACCTTTCCTCGTTATTAACTAAAGAGTGGTTTCCAGAGTACATCAACTGAAAATTATTTACTATATCTTCCAAGCTTACATACTGATAAGACCCCCAATTTTTATTAGTAGGAGCTGCTCCTGCATTTTCGTAATATTGATATTGAGATAAATATGCCATACTATTGTTCTTGGTTTTCTTGTTGTTCTATAGCTTGACCGAACTGCACCGTAGCTATCTCTCTAATAGACATACCTGCATATTGTAATATTCTAGCCACTAAATTATTTACATCATCTTGAGGAAGCTCAAAGTCTTGATAGTCTGATTGAGACTGGTCAAATATAGGCTCCCCTCCTGTAAGCGAAACATAAGTCCACTTAGGGTCTTTTGGATATCTGATATATTGCGATACCACTCGCCCTATTTGGTTTACAGAATCAGGATATAAGGTTAATATGTTTCCTTCCTGAGTATAGGCAGGGAAAGTAGTGTTAGGACTAGTAAGCATTGATTTAGTAAGCATAGTTATTTTGCTATGACTAACCTGCTCTGCTTCATTTTTTAAATCAGACTTCTTATAGATAGCATAAGAGACACCTGTTGTAGTCAAAGAGGCTACATTTAAAACTAGTGTAGTTTCATTAGTTACAGACGCAACTTTTAAATTTGTTATTACTGAGTTTGCTAAAACCACAGAAACAATATCCCCTACTGCCACTCCATCGGTTTGAAATGTTGCACCCGAATCTATTAACTGTGTGTTTCCACCTCCAGTTGCGGTAGTTGTTCCCGATGAAATCACAGTGCTGTAAATTAAAATCTTATTTAAAAGATAATAATCCGAACCTGTGGTTGCTGCCGTAGGTACTGTATATTCATTTAGTACGCTTTGAGATAAGCTTGCTGTAACTGAAAAAGTATCTATGACTTCTTCATATCCTTTTTGAATATCTGCGTATCCAGTTCCAGATACTCTCCCATTTTGTTTGTTGACCTGATTATTATAAGATATAAAGTATTCGTCAAAAATATCTAACTGCGCTTGCTTGGCAAACAAGTTAAAATCTGATGGAGATATATAACCGTAATTATTCTTGTTAAGGATAGCAAGAACTGTATTTCTAACAGCGTTTATCATCGCTTTCTTTTTTACAAAGATAAGCAAAAAAAAAGAGGTCAATTATTTTTGACCTCTCTCAACAACTGCTAATCTTCTAGCAATTTTTCTAACATCTTCAAAGACTCTATCCCATCATCGCTTTGTAAATATGACGATACAATGTACATTGGGTCTTCTCCAAAAGGCACGGTTAACATCTTCTTCTTATTGGTAGATGTGTTAAACCATACTTCCTTTTGTTTGTTTCTAAAAGATAACAATCCTTTGTCAAAAAACAACTGAACATTGGACTGTAGCTTTAACATAGGGTCGTTAATCATCTTTAAGAACGTATTAGGGTCTTGCTTAACAAAGATTAATATATCTCTACGAAGCTCTGCCGTGCTCATTTGCTCTGTATTTCTTCCAAGCAAAACTCTTGATATGGTCTCTACCTGGTCTACAGAAAGCTTTCTGGCTTCAATAAGAGCATCTGCCTCTATGTTTAATTGTTCAATTTCTGCTGCTGCATCTTTTTCTTCATTCACCTCAATAAACTTTTTACCGTTTAGTGGGTGATAATATAAAAACTCTTGCAATACAGGATTTGTTTTTGGAACTCTTAAAAAGCCATCAACGAAATCAATAGGCTCTCTAACTACTTGTCCATCTTGCTCATCTTCAAAACAAGATTTTTGGTTAGGAGAATATCTCAACACTCGGTTGATTCCTTTGTCTTCGTCAAAATGTAATAAGGGTTGTCTTCTTGAGCCTCCCGAAGGTAATAAGAAAGATATCGGAGCTCTATCTCTAGTAAGTTTGTAGACCTTGTCTACTAATGTGTTTTTTTTCATTATATATAAATTTAATTAGATTTAAAAAAAAGGGAGGCGGTTAAACCTCCCTTGGTAATAATACTACTCTTGGAATAAGAAGAAGTTGTTTGCACCTAAAGTACATACAGCTCTCTCAGACAAGAAGTGTACTTCCATAGCATCTAAGCTTGAAGTAGCAGCACCGCCAGCAGAACCTGTAATCCAAGTTTTGTAACGTCTGTCTTCAGTTTCAGAAGCTCTGTATCGAACATGAAGGAATGGTCTCTTCGCATTCTTACCTAAAATCTGGTCGTATACTGTAGTAGAACCAGCTGGTACTAATAGTCCGTTTACACGGCCTGAGTTAGCTCCAGTAGGAAGTCCCCCACGCATAGTTGGGTCATTTAAGTATTTCCAATCAGACTTGTAGAAGTCATATCCTCTACGGAATCCAGTGAATCCTAGGTTTAATGCCATGTCTTTGTCATTGTCAAATAAACCATAAGATGTTCCACCAGCTCCATAAGAGTTCTGAGCTGCTAACATATCATCAATATCAAAGCTAAATTCTCTATCAACGAAAATTACATTTTCTTCAATAGAACCTTGCTTATCTAAACGCGAGATTACTGCATCAAAGTCAGCTAGTGCAGCTGGGTTTCCACCGCCCCACACATTTCCACGATTCTCAACTACATAGAAGATACCTTCAGAACCTTTGTTCCCTACATCTCCTCCAGCTGCAATTGCTCCTGACGCAGCTTCTGCTGGTACAGCTTCAATCATTGCTGTTTCTAAATAGTCGTCAAAACGTAGACGAGTTTCGTGCTCTGATTTAAGATACCATAAGTATCCAGATGCTCCGTTTTCAGTAGTTACTTCTACCCATCCAATTTGTGCCATGTCAGACCCGCTTACAGCGTATTTGTCTTTAATGATAATTGGAGAGTTATCAAAGATAACGTCATCAGCTTCTAATGAGCCTACCATTCCATTAGTTCCTTTTTTAAATTCAGAACCATAAATAAATACTGTTCTTGTAAGTCCAACACCACCAACTTGTCCAGCTGCTTCTTAATAAGCTACGTCAAAAGTACCTGCTGCTGTATCTACAGCTGTAACAATACCTTTGTTCATTCCGCTTCCTGCATTATCAGAGATAACAACAGTCTGTCCTACTCTAATTGCAATGCTTCCAGTACCAGGTACTAGCGCATCATTCACTGTGATTGTAGCATTATCAGCAGCTGCTGCTGCTCCTGAAGCACAATTGGTATATTTAGTGTGTAATCTTCCTTGCTCTGCCCATTTGATAAGGTCAGAGTTAGAAGGCATCTCTGCTCCTACTAAACGTAAGAAAGATGCAATCGTGCGATTTCCATATCGCTCAAACTCCTTTTCGTATGTATCAGGTAAATACTGATTTAAGAAATCAAAGTTTGTAATGTAGTTAGTTGCCAAAGGCACCTGTTCTGCACTCGGTTGTAAAGCAAACCCAGGGGTTGCTTGAACTGCTCCTGCCATAATAATTAATTTTTAAAATTTATTTTCGTTTAATACTTCTTATTTTTAAGCCTCTCCCCGAATCAGGGTTAACTGACTTAACTTGAAATCCTCCCTTATTAGTTACTTCAGGCGCTCTACGCTCGCTCATATTTATATTTTTAGTTTTGCGTATTACATCTTCCGTAGCTTCAGACTTACCTTGCTCATAAAAGAACTTGGCAAATTTGTCAGGATTCATTGCGATTGATAAAGCTCGATGGTATCCGGCAGCATCCTTAATTAAACCTTTGTCATCCAAATACTTATTAATAAAGTTCATCGGAGTTTCTTGAGTTTTTTTAATTGTCTGCGCATCACCGGGAGAGAAGGTTACTGTTTTGTCGTCAAGCACGAAATCAAAACCTTTGAAATCTTCAGTAAAAACTTTATCGGTTTCTTTTAAAAACCAATCTCGTTTTGCCTCACTTTCCTGTTGTTGAGTTTTAACAGATTCTAAATATTGCCTGTACTCTTGAAGCTCTTCATTGTTGCTCTGAGAATCAACAGCCGGTCTCGACTCAAGGGGCTGCTTGTATAATTCTTTTTGCTCATTAAAAAACTTCTTTGCTTTAGCAATAGTTTTCTTTTTTGCTAATTTTGTTTTTTTAATTACAGATTCATCATCTAGTTCTTCATCCCAAGAATAATCCTCCATTAGAGAATCAATATCTTCGGGGTCTAAACCTTCGCCTTCTGTAACTGTCAAATACTCTCTTAGCAAAGAATCAGGATTCATAGCACTAAAGTCTCTTTGTAATTTTACATAGTCTTCAATACCTCTTCCCGTTTCTTTTTTATACTTAAAGTAAGCCGCAACATCTTCTGGAAGCTCTTCAGCTTCTTCTCTTGCTGCGCTTAATTCATCTAGTGAATTAATTTCCTTACCATATCTTTTTCCAATATATGAAAGAACGTCTTGTTCAGATAGCTCGGCTGGTTCTTCAACTGGCTCAGGCGTATCTTCAATTTTTTCTTCTTCTGTTTTAGGAGTGTCTTCTACGACACTCTCTTCAACAAAATCCATTTTTATCTGAGGAGTCTCTTCTGTTGTTTCAGAAGTTTCATTTAACTTCTCCTCATGCTTATCAAGAAGTTCTTGTTCAACTTCTTGTATTGATTTTTCTTCAACGGCATCTACCGCTCGTACTTTTAATTCCATTTAATTTAATTTAGATTACAAATTTACTTAAAATTTTAATGCTCATTATCGAGGTGAAAACTCAGATAAATCAAAGCCATCTAGGCTATCTTCATTAGATTCAAAATTCTGTGGAGGTAAATTATTTTTACGTTGTGAAATCAATTTACTCTGCTCAGTATTTTGTTGACTAATTCTATCAGACTTAGCTTTCTCTCTTGAATCTTCTCTATTTGATAAAGACTGCTCGGTCATGCCATGCAATTGTAAGTTATAATTAAACTCTTGTTGCATTAATTGAGATTTAAGCTGCGCTTCTGCTTTTTGTTTTTCAATTTCAAAAGCTATTTCTGCTTGCTTTACTTTCATTTTAGATTGCGTTTCAAGTTCTATCTTTTGCATAGCAACTTGTGCAGACATCTCTTGAGACTTGAGCTGTTGTTGAGCGGTCATTGCTTGTTTTTGCATAGCCATTCTTTCATCACGCTCCTGCTTGGCAAGCCTTTTAACTTTTAATAATTGATTGGCAAGTTTAAGATTTTTAATCTCACGAATATCAATAGCATCCTCAAGATTAATATCTTGTTTAGATAAAGCCATCTGTATGTTCTGCTCAAGCATAGCTTTTTGCTCTTCGTCTGGAGACAATTCTATAAACACACCAAAATCATAAATATATAGGTCTGATATTTCACCAAGTATACTTACATTGTATTTACCAATCTTATTTATAAAGTCTTCCTTAAAGTCTGCATATTCCAAAATATCTGCGATACGATAAGTTAAGGCTTCCGCTAGACTTCTGTATATATATAGACTACCATCTAATATATGTCTTGTTGCAGTATTTGAGTTTAATGCAGCTAACTTCTGAACACCAACCAAAGCGTCTGGAGATGGTGTAGAACCGTCTCTCGCTTCATTTAAGCCTGTTACAGAGCGTATCATATCTAAGTAATGGTTATAGTTAGCTATAAGCATTTGTGTCTTAGAAGCTCCAGAACTGCTTGTGAGTTGTTGTATCGGAACTTTACCTTGATTGTATTCTCCATCCTGCGTGTAACTTCTACCCACTACACTACCTGTTTGGAAATATAGTCTTAATGCATCTGATGGGTCGTATGCTGCTCCTGTACCCAGGTCGACTTCATTAAGCCCATCTGCATCTATATAGACGCCATCCGGTACAGTTCTAGCAATAACTTGTTGCAACTTTAAATGAGTGACTTGTATTAAATCAGCAAAAGGAATCATTCGTCTTACTAAAGACTCAATAACTCCTTTATACATTCTTGGTGCAACAGCAACATAATTAGGTAATGCGTGCTGAGAAGAAGACTTTGGTCTAACCATATTCTTTGCAAGCTCCCACTTCAAAAGAATATTTGTTCCCATAACCATTACTCCATCATACCAAACATCAATAGTTTTTTCTATTTTCTCGAACTTTCCGTCTTCCATCATTTCTTCTGGAGGATTAAAAGTATCGTCTTTTTCTATCATCTTAGAACCACCGCCTTCAAGTATTCTTTTCTTATAAACCATCTTCTTAGTGGTCTTATAATTAAAATACATAAGCGTACAAGTGTCTCTATAAAAAATATCATTCTCATAAAACTGAGCGACATTATAATAGTCATACCAGCTCTGGCTATATTTAGATATCTCCGCTAAGTCTTCACGAGTTAGGCTAGGGTCTATCTTCAATAGTTCAGCGATAGGTAAAGTTTTAATCTCACCCCAATAGAAACAATCTTTAAAGTGAGGGTCTTCAGTGTAGCTGTATACAACATTAGCTGGGTCTACATAAGATATTTGAACTCCAGCTCCAGGTAAAAACTCGTGCTTTGCAACAGACATACCTACAACGGTAGAGTCATAGTCTAATTGTTTGCGGATATCATCATAGTGATTTTCAGCAAACATAGTGTCGATTGCTTCTTCTTCTGCAATCTCAATTGCAGGTTTATAGTTAAGGTTCATGTAAAGAGACAGCTCCTCATCAGACGATGGAAGTTCATCGGGGTCCATAATAAATGGGTCTACACCCGTCTGCTCTTGTATCGTAGTCAAGATATCTTTAGCAGCCATCTGGCCCTCTATCATATCTTGATACTTACTTCTTTTAGCTTGTGATAATGCGTCTTGAGCATAAGCTTTAACCTTAAACTCTCGGTCTTGCATACCGTTAACGACTATATCTACAAACTTTGGCAATATAGGAACTGGAGTCCAATCTAAGTTTAGATAAGACAAGTCTCCATCTACTGCAATTTCGTTTTTATATTTGGCTATTGATTGCTCTCCTCTTGCGTATAAACGCAGTCTGTGAAAGTCTCTCCATTGATTGTAGTATCTACACTGGTTTCCATCTTTCTTAAACCATTCATATTGAATAGCCTGTCCTATCTGTAAACCAAATTCGTCAGTTGCTTTTTCTGCATCAGAAACGAATTGACTTGGAAAGCCTGTAGATGCAATGTCTATTGTAACATCCTTCATCTATCTTATTAATTCACTTAAAGTTCCCTTATTTGTATACCTTGCAAAGTTAAGGTTTATTTTTGATTGTTTTTTCTCGACCTGATACATATGCCTTTGTGTAGCCATAATCGCTAACCCAGAACTAATACTAGCATCAAACTTAGTTCTATTACTTATATCAAACTTTGCCCAGTCCTCTAAAGTCCTGGTAAACAACATATTTCCCATATCTCCGGACTCTCTAAACTGTCCATCAAAATCTATTCCTACATTTTTTTCTATGTAAGATTCAATTGCAGCAGCATGAGACTGCTTTACATCCTCAGAACTATTGGGTATACCCCCTAGCTCTTTCTCTGTTTTTGACAACTTCGATATATGTTTATCTGGTCTGTTCATTGAAAAACCTCTATATCCCCTGTTCTTAAAATGATACAGTAGTCTAGGTTTATTATTCTCTACCAGTATAGGCATACCATAAAATACACACGCCATCAAAACTTCTTCAAAAAATATCTCAGCAGTCTGTGGTCTAGCCACATACTCCAAGAAAAACTCATTAGCAGGAGCTTCCTCCATACTAAATTTTGTCATTCCATGTAATGCTCCATTAGAACCTCCACCACCTACAGTTCCAGATATGTCGTATGAGTCACATCCAAACGCTCCAATATGGTCGTTGCCTGGAAACTTAATGCCTCTCCTGTCAATAACATTATTCTGCAACCCTTTCGATGGTGTCCAACTAATTAAAAACCTACCTCTCTTGTCAGGGCTAAAAGCCACCTTAGTATCTTTGATACCATTCTGCCAATAAAAGTTTCCTCTTGTTAAGTGATGCTCTAGTATTAAAGAGTCGTTGTAGTCTATCTGCTGGTATATCTTTGTAAGATTAAAAAGAGAAGATTTACTCTCGTCTCTAAATGCGTGTGACTCTGTTCTTGGAAACTGTCTGTAAAATTCGTTCAGCGCATCTGCATCTGATTTTAATGAATCTACTTCAGCTTGCCAGTAGTCTATAGCTCCATTGGTAATCCACTCTCCATCAACACCTTTGCATTTTTCTTTGGGAGCTCTAAGAACAGGCTGACCATATATATCTATAAAACCCTCCATGTTCATTTCCATAGGTATAAACAAACTATACATACCGCTTTTAGTTTGTCCGTTGGCGTTTCTTGTGCTTACATCAGAATCTTCATAAAGCTTTTTAAAATTACTGCCACCCTTGTCTAATGCATTTGAGGTAGAGCCCATTAAGCACTTGCCTATTATCTTACTACCTAACCTCAAACAGGTTTTAGTAACCCTCCAGTTGTTAAGTATATTATTTGGCTTTATCCACTTACCACTCTCATCATGAACTAAGAGCATAAGCTTTTCTCCATCATAAGAGTTGTCGTCTGTGTTTTTCCAGTCAATAGTGGTGTCAAGACCTGTAAGTTCTTCATCAACACTATCGTACATATTTTTCTTTGTAATCTTAGAGGCGGGTATCCTAAAGGCTAGTTCAGTCTTTGGTTTATCCATACCATCTTGTATCGGTTTAAAAAAGAATGGAAGTCTATTGGATATAGGAACTACTTTATCGGTAAACATCTTTTTAGAATCCGCTCCCGTCTTTGATAGTATTCCTACCCTAGAGTCTTTTGCCAATGTCCCTGCGTTCACACACTCTGAAGAACCCATAAATGAAAATCCTGAACGTCTAATCTTTAGGTATATCATTCCAAAAGCTCGCTTATCAGCTTTACACGCTTCCCAAAAAATATAGAATATTCTGTTAGCCTCTCTATAATCTGGATACCCCACGTCAATTGCTGACCATTGCAAGTACATATAATGAGAGCCTGTAATATAAGTTGGCTTACCGTTATTCATAAACCAATGCCCTTCCTCTCTACTGTCAAACTCAGACTCAATATAATCTACCCACTTTGATTTAAAAGTGGTAGGCATTTCATTCCACTGAAATATAGAGTATATCCTAGAGAGTTCTTTGGGAAGTTCTTGTCTTTCCCAATACTGTTCTGATTTAGTCTTAGACCTTGAAAAACAATTTTTAGGAGCTACAGGCAATCCTACTCTTAAACCTGATATTTCTACAACATCTCCGAGCGTACCATTTTTAGAGATACAAACAAAGTCATATTTGTCATTGTATCCATACTGCCAGGTCTTAGCTCTATTTTTATTAGCCAACACACCTTTAGGTATGTATCCGTCTAAAACTTTATAGATACTACTTTGAGCGTCTTTCTGCGAATCCTTGTTTTGTTTCAACTTTAGCGTCTGTGTTATTTGATAAGTTTATATTCTCCTGCTCCTGGTCTATTTTGTTTAATATATCAAAAGCGTCAAATACAGCTAACTTTTTTGTTGCTGCTGCATTTTTCAATCTGTCTGCCGCCAGTTCATCTTCTGGGTCGTGCTTAATAATATCTTCTTTAGCAACTTTGATAAGCTGTTCAACAGCTTTTCTTCCTGCTTCAATTATTTTTTTCTTGAGTTCTTCTGATTTCATTTTGTTTTATTGCATTATCTAAATGAGCTTCCTCCCAGTGCATTCTATAATCATAACCACCAGTAAATGTTTTATCACACTGACTACATTTTATAGTGTGTTTCATAAAGACATTGTAATGTGGTGGTCATACATTCTATATAACTTTTGCCCATCTACATTAAACTCATATTCAGTATCTGGTCGAAACGTAACTAGGTCGCCTTCTTTTATGCCATGCTCCTGTAATGTTTTATTTATATATTTCATTTTACCCATGAGCGGCTCTTCGGCAAAAGGCTTGTGTATATAAGATTCAGTAACAGGAACTGGCTCTACAAAACAATATTTATCATGGCAATGCCATTTATTGTTTTTGTTATACATATAAAACTGATGATTGTCCACAAAAAACAAATCATCCATAAAAAAACTTTTACCGCTTTTTTGCCTTCCCTGCATATCATAATAATACTTAAATACATTATGATGCACTAAAAGAATATCTCCTGGTTCTATATTTCCCTCGTATCCTAAAGGAGTAGAAACTACAATAGCTTCTCTATTAGAAGCCATGTGGTTTTCCTCTGAGGTACTGGTTATAAAATCAACACCACCTATATCTTTTGAGTTGTTATATCTTTTACCCTTTGTGGGTTTTACTATAAAATAAAAAGGAGACCTCATTAAAAGTTTATATTATATTCTACAGAAATCGGCATATTTGAATTAAACTCTTTCCATAAAAATATTTCATCCGATTTTTGAATCCATATTTTTATTGAGCCTTTCTGCTCGTCTTCTTTTATTAAATGAATGCTGTGAGAACCTCCAAGTATTTCTTGTCCTACAATGTAGTGCATTGCGCTAGACTTATAGTCCGTGCCTATAGATATCTTTCTAATTTGCATTGTATTAAATTTATTAATACAAATATAACGATTATTTCCCTGGAAGTTTTACGCCTATCTTATCTGCCGTTCTAGCGCCAAAGTACCCACAAAGGACCCATGTGAGAAGAGAAGCTGTATCGGATGTTTCAAGACCCATATACCATCCTCCCACATACGCTCCGACTAATACAATTAAAGTTAATGGTCTTACATTACGAGCAAGCCAACTTTGACTTCCAGAGTCTGCAACCCAGCGTCTAGTTACGCCATCTATCTCTGCGCGCTCTAGTCTTAATTTTTCAAGAGCTATTCGCTTGTCACCTTCACTAAGTTCGTTGTTTCCACTGATAAGCTCTGATATAACATTACCTGGAAGTATAGCATCACCTACAATACCAAGTATCGAAGGTGCTTTCTCGATGAGAAACTTTCCTACGCCCGTTTCTTTGAATGGTTTTTTACCCTTACTCATATCACTCGATATGTGGTTTTACCATTTATCCGTTCTGCTCTAAGGCAACGCTTTCTATTTTCATCTGGGTGAACGTAGCTTACATGAATCCAATCTGGATTAGTGTCGTCACCAAACTCCCATATGAGCTGGTCAAAGCTTAGATTGTCTTTTATATACTTATACATCTCAGCGTTTGTTTTATGACCAAGTGTGTCATCCAGGTCAATTGCTCTTCCCTGGCAATGCTGCGAGCGTGAACTTCCACCAATAGCTCGGTTTAATTCTTCACATCTGTAAAAACTGTTGATTCTTATAGGTCCACCTACATATTTTCTAAGAGGCTCGAAAACATTAAAAGCAACGCCAACCATATTAGTAATTTCATAATCGCTTGGTGTATTGTCTATCCCTAGTCGGGAAGCAGTATTAGATTTAATTGCTTCTCTGTATGATATATGCTCACTTATTCTTTCCATACATTAAGTACCATTTATGGACTGTGTATCCAATTGATACTAAAAGTAATAAAATTTTTAGTATTACGTCTATCTGAGTCATAGAAACTCCTAAAACTATACTATTTATACCTAATATTTTTATATCGTTAAAGTTCATTTTCATTTGGTTTTACAATGTGATATGCCACATCAATATCCAACAATGCACTATTTGTTTGTATGTACTCCATTATGCTGTATAAGTACCGCTTCCTTTGTAAACTAATACCGTATCACTTCCTTCAGTATAAACATCTGGAGAGCCTGTAGTTGTTCCGGTATATTTAGAAGTCAATATTCTTAAAATAATAATTCCACTACCTCCAGAGCCGCCAGTATATTGAGTACTATAAGTACTATAACATCCGCCGCCACCGCCTCCAGTATTAGCTGGACTGCTTCCTCCATTCGGAGAAGAACTAGTACCACCATCGGCTCCTCCTCCAATCCCTCCGAGCTGACCGTTACCGCCACCACCACCTGCAAAGTAAACATCAGAACCGGAAACTTCCCCAACTGATGAAGTTGTAGCATTAGAAGTAGAAATAATATTCACATTTAATCCACTCCCCGAAACAGTAGCTGTTCCTGCACTTGCAGCACCTCCACCACACGCAAAACCTTGACCACCTGTGTCAGTACCCCCTTGAAATCCTTCATCAGCTGTCCCAGAGAGGGGAGTTGCATTTAAAGTACCACCACCGGAACCTCCTGATTGAGCCTCATAATAATACCTATTCCCCCCGTAAAAACCAGCGCCCCAGCCTCCTCTTGTAGTGTTTATTGTGGTTAGTCCTGAGCCAGATATTTCTGAATCATTTCCAGCTATAGGAGTGTTTTGATATCTATCATATCCTCCAGCGCCAATTGTAATGGTATAAGTTGTTCCTATTACAAACTCTGCTGGAGATTGAGCAGAAGAGCCGCCACCTGAAGTAGAGCCATAAGATGTTCTCAAACCTCCAGCTCCACCACCTCCAGTACCCGTTCTAAAATCTCTGTCACCACCACCAGCGCCGCCGCCAGCGACAACAAGGAAATCAACATTATATGCGTCTGCATTAGAATCAGTCAGCTGAATCCAAGAAGCTCCATCATAATACTCTACTTTATTATCAGTTGTATTGTATCTCATCTCTCCGTTAGAAGGAGAGCCAGGTCTTTGAGCTGTTGTTCCAGAAGGTAATTGAACAGCTCCTGTAGTATCGTTAAATCCTAATACTCCTGAGCTTGATATATTGGTGGTAGCCATGTTTTATTTTTTATTCTTCTTCTTCTTCTATTACTACTAAATCCCAAGACTGAGTGTCTTCGTTCCATTGATAATAATCTGTAGAACCTTCTTCAACAGTTGGATAAGGAACTGGAGCATCCCAATCCCAAGTAGTCTCGTTTAATGTCCAAGATGGATAAGGTTGTTCATTTAGAAAAACATCATTAGCTGAATCATAGGTCATTCCTTTTCCAGCATAACGCGCTCTAATATTTCCATTATAAGAAGTTTGTATCCAATTGGTATCTTGTCCATACAAACTCTTACAAAAGTCAATGCCTAGTTGTTCACTTTCATTTCCTTCTGAATCTAATAATACAGGATTATTTACAACAATAACTTGCTGTACTACGTTATTTGAATCTAATTTTGCAAAATGTGCCATAATTTATTTATTAAGGTGTAAAAGTACCGCTTCCGGTATATGTTAAAATCGTATCTGTTCCATCTGTTGTTACTGTGGGATTACCTGTGGTCACTCCTCTATAACTTGCAGTTGGCATTCTTAAAATAACCACTCCAGAACCTCCTGCTCCAGATGATGGGCCTATAGATTGTCCGCCGCCGCCGCCGCCTGTATTAACAGTGCCGTCTTGACCTGCTGAACCGCCGCCGCCTACACCTCCAGTACCTCCTGCTGAATCAGTGTTATATCTGCAAGAAGCTCCACCTCCAGCATAAGTTACCGAAGAGCCTGTAATAGAAACAGCTAGTCCTGCGCCACCATCTGAACCAGTACCCCAACCGCTTCCTACAATGCCTGCTCCTACGGCAGAAGCTCCTCCTCCACCGCCTACAGGATAGTATGGAGTATTATGAGTTCCCTCTCCTCCTCTAAACCCTTGATTAGTAGTTCCTGTTCCGTAGTTTGTATTCTGACCTCCACCACCACCAGAACCACCTGGATTACCAGCCGAGTTAGCATAACATCCGCCGCCACCGCCTACTGAAGTTACTGCTACTCCACTTCCAGACACAGATGAGTCCGTTCCATCATTTCCCAATCCAAGTCCTCCAGATATTGCTGCTCCGCCGCCGCCTACTGTTATAGTGTAAGTATTTCCTCCTGCAAATGTTAATGAAGATTCGGCACTTCCACCTCCTCCAGAAGGACCATAAGATGTTCTTAAACCGCCTGCTCCAGCGCCTCCAGCAGAACCACTTGTTTGTGACCTACCTCCAGAGCCCCCTCCGGCTAATACCATGAAATTCGCTGTTACATCTGGTGGTATAGGAGCAGCCATTCCTACCCACTGCGTTCCATTATAATATTCAAAAGAGGTTTGAGCAATACCATTAGAGATAGAACTATT
>Ga0099849_1000574_pt1 | contig 17004 bp, 31 predicted proteins | sample CB_VirMetaG_4_FD_78177 | JGI IMG/M metagenome (GOLD analysis project Ga0099849, IMG submission 78177) | Freshwater to marine saline gradient viral communities from Chesapeake Bay - CB_1508_1M Viral MetaG | ecosystem: Environmental > Aquatic > Marine > Coastal | place: USA: Chesapeake Bay... | reverse complement strand
TTATACTAAGAAAGGATAATCTCACATGAACCGTGAAGAGTTTCATAATCTATTAGAGAAGATTAATAATGTGGTTGAGGAAGTCGTTCACTCCTCATGGACTGCAGAGTGTCTCGTAGAAGAGATTGAAGTATTACTCCGTAAGGATTTCCAATTACCAGAAAATGACGATTGGAGTTGGTAAGATGAACGTTCAAACACTTGAGAATATTGTAAGAGATATCACAACGGAAATTGAGTTTCTGTTAGGTGTTGAGAATGAAGAAATCGAAAACGTTATCCGCGACGTTTTACACGATAACATCAATCCAGAAGAGGTTATATAATGAGTGTTGATTTCCTATCTGTTTCTGTCGAACAAGAAAGAAAACTAATCTTGATTGATAATCTACTTCGTAAACTTATACTGAATGAAAATACATTAACAGGTTCAGAAAGGGTAATAGGTTGGAAAACGGTTAAACTTTACATGAAAGAATATATTGATATCCTAAAAGGTGACAAGTTACACCTTGAAACAATCATTGACTTTATTTGGGAAGAAAAAGAGAAAATTGATTTCACACAAAACGAAATGGAGAAACTATAATATGAAAATCTCAAACGTTGGTTCCAATATGACGAAGGTTGATTTCAATAATGGTGACAATATCCTTATCTCTTATGAAACCCCTGTTGCCGGTCGTGTCGGTGAGGATTTCGTAGTGACAGAAAAAAAGTATTCTTCCACTACTACAAAACACATCAACAAATATTTTGAAAATGAATATGGTATTAATATCAAAAAATTTCCACACAAAAAAGTATCACCTCAAAAACTACAAGATAGACTAGAGGGCATAATTCACGTAATGTAATCCTATGATAGAATATAATAAAAGAGAAGTATATATGTTTACCTCTGACGGTATTGAGTTTAATTATTTTACTATTAATGAATCAGATCCCTATGGGGATATCATAAGGAATATGACACATGAAAAAATGTATTTCGGAAAAGTGGATCGGGTCTCTGGAAGTGTTAGACTATGGAGTGACAGATTCGGGAGTGGGGAAGGAATGAGTCTGGATATTGATCAAGAATCCCACACTCAGCTGTCGACACCCTAATTTTCTTGAGGTCAGTGGGTATATTTAAGGTGAAAAATCGGACAAGTCCGTGCGCGAAATGCACCTAATTTTTTCAAGTTTCTGAAAACTTTTGACATATATAAAATAAAAACCCTAATAGACGATTAATAGGAGACAAATAGACGATAATGGATGATATAGAAGTTGACGATTTAGTTGACAAGGAATTATATATATTAAAGAAGAAGCGTGATAGACGAAAGAACGGGAATAATTATGATTTGGTGATATATTCATCTGAGTGGAATAATGCTCAAGTATCCTTAATAAGTGTTATGTTTGCCATGGCATCTGAGAGTGGTGGTAAGTATGAGTTAGACATATCATATTCGGGTCGGGATAGTGGACATAATAGGACGTATGTATTTCAATTGAAGAAGGCTCGATTGGATTGGTCAAATCGTGTAGAGGAAGGTTGGGAACAATTATCATTATCTAGTATAAGTAATGAGGAAAAGTTACCGATGATTAAATATAGGTTATATAAAGAAAGAGGATAGAAAAATGCAAGAGTTGACGAAGCATGAGGTTATAGAGAAGTTGGTTGAGTATAACATAGAGAGATGTAATGACACTGAGTTTGTGAAGGATATGATGTGTCATGGATTTAGTGGCTATTGGAGTATGGGGATTGAGGAGTTGGAAAATATTGTGAATATTGTATTTGGGAAGCGGGTATTAATTGTTGAAAATTGAAAATTTTTTGCCGGAAAATTTTTGGCATTTTTGAAAAACTTTTGACGGGGACAATGATTGTTAATGACATTATTGCGTATATATATATTTTTATATTATAGGAAATATGGATATATGTTGCGTATAAAGAAGGGTCATTTGCAGGTTGTGTATTATATTGATCCTTTTTGTAGTAGGGTAGTATGTAAGATATATGGTGGTTATAAGATATTGGAAACGAAGCGTTTAAGTTGGCGGGAATTTTACCGTAGGTATATAATTTTGCGTAAAAATGGTTGGAAAATGTCCTAAGTTGTTAAAAAACAGTGATTTGGGCAAAAAAATGGGCAAAAACGGGCTTTTTTTCGTAAAAAACGAAAAAAGTTCTTGACAAACGGTTAAATATTGGTTATATTATATGTATGAAAATTATGAAAGGAATTGAGATGAGAACAGTATGTATCTATTCGGGTAGGTTTCAGCCGTTTGGTTTGCATCATTTTGCATCATATAATCATTTGGTGTCAAAGTTTGGGATTGAGAATGTATATATAGTTACTGGAGACAAGGTAGACGAGCGAACTCCATTGAATTTTGCTGAGCGTAAGAGAATAATAGAGAAATATGGTATTCGTTCTGACATGATTGTATCGGTTCGTAGTCCGTATCGTTGTGAAGAGGTTGTTGACGGGCTATCTGACGATGTGGTTGTGGTTTTTGCTGTGGGTTCAAAGGATACGGGTCGTTTGAATAGTAAGTATTATGGTATATATGGTTCTGATATGAAATCTCGTAAGGAATGTCATTATCTATATGAGATACCACATATATCAATAGATATAGACGGAGTGGATTTATGTGGTACTGAGATACGTAGTTTATTTTCTTCTTCAGTTGATGGTAAGAGTGCAATGTATTCAGTGATGGGATTTTATGATGATGAAATTTATGATATGATATGTGAAAAAATAGCTTGACAAAATGGTTTTAATTGTTTATATTATATATATAATAAATCACATTATCAAAGGATAATACATTGAAAAAGGTTTTGCCGAAGAATATTGGTTTTGAGTTTGAGATTGCATCTAACATTAACAATCGCACGATGATTAATCGTTTTAACAAGTTTACGGGTTGGAAGGCTCGTATAGGTTCTGATTGTTCAATTGAATCTGACGGTATGAAGTATGCTGCTGAGATTCGCACTCCGCCGGTTCCTGCTTCGCAGGCAATTTCTCGTTTGAAGCGGGCTTGCAAATTTTTCCAAGAAAATGAAGTTACGACAAATTACTCTACTGGTCTTCACGTTAACATTAGTTTTCGTAAGAGTGGATACAATTTTGACATTGATGGAACCAAGTTGCAAGTATTGGTTGATGATTTGAAGTGGTTGAAACGTTTTGATAGATTGGAGAATGAATATTGTGAAAGTCCAAAGATTTCTTTGAATGAGATGATTTGTGATTATCAGACATTTTTGCGTCGTAGGCGTTTGGAGAAGCAAGCAACTGTAGAGGATTATCTTGAGTATATATCTAACGTTATTGAGGAAGGTGATACTGAGTTATTGGAGAAGTATTGCGCAGTCAATGTTGGTAAGTTGGAATATAAGAATCCATATGTTGAATTCCGTGTTATCGGTGGTGAGAATTATCACTGGCGTTTTGAGCATATTCAGCGAGCGATAAATGATTTTAGTCGTTCAATGGATATGAGTTTGGGTACTAAGTATAACTATCTTATGAAGCGTTTTATTAAAAACATGGCAGGGTTGAATGATCATAAACCTGTTTCTATCATTCCTCATTAGGAGAAGATATGAATCGTTTTAAGAAGTTGTGGTATTCTATTGTTGCACGTGAATTGCTAGGTTATTATCTCGGTTTTATTCAAGCATCTAAGTCGTATGAAGAAAGTCTAACAGAAGAGATTGACGAGTTAGAGCAAGAGATTGAAAAACTTCGGCAACAAGTTTGGGAATATAAACGTCACCCAAGAGGATTGGGAAACGGGATATGGTATGTTGGTGACAATATAGTTGCTAACATACGAGGTGAGTTTAACGATTATTATTATAAATGGATGAGAGTTCGTCAAGGAGAGTTTGATTTTGGAGAATAGTGGAATGGATGAAGAAATGCGTGCTGAGTATGAGGAGTTGTATCGTTTATCTACGAAAGAGAAGCGTATGCGCGCATATATGAGAATTGCTTCTCGTAGATTGGAAGAGTTGGATTTATCTAGTAAGAAGGATGCGATAAATATCATGGGAAATTTGATTGTCAGTAATCTTTTGTTTATGGATATGGTATCTGCACTTACTGGAGATATAAATGGTAAGGAAAGTGTGAAGGTAGCTGCTGATTTTCTGAGTAGAATGGAGACATTGGTAGAAAATGATGAATTTATTGAACCTTATGCGGAAATGGGTCGGCATAGTATGGAAGATTTGTTGGAGATGATGAAAAACGGGTGATAGTGGACATAAGTCGTGAAAAAACAACAATTTACGTCAAAAATGGGCTTTTTTTCCAAAAAAATGGGGAAAAAGTCATTTTTTTGCTTGACAAATAGTGTTTTTGGGCTTATATTATATGTATTAAAATTAAGAAAGGAAACGAAATGGAACAGCAGAATCACTTAGAAGTTCAAGCCCAAATCGCCAAGGTGTTGGCGAGTGAGAATATTGACGTAGAATTCCGTAATATTGAGACTGCGGCGTTCGATCCGGTAAATCGTAGGTTGATTGTACCTCAATATAAGGATGGTTTGAGCAAATCTATGTATGATTTGTTTATTGGACATGAGGTTGGACACGCATTATATACTCCTCAGATTGCACCCACTGAAATTCGCAAGGATTTGCCTAACTTTGCTCAGTTTGTCAATGTTGTTGAGGATGTTCGTATTGAACGTAAGATACGTAGTCGTTTTCCCGGCCTTAATAAATCATTTGTAAACGGTTATAATGATTTGTTGGAACGTAATTTCTTTGGTGATTTTTCAAAGCGTCCATTATCGGATCGTTCCTTGGCGGATAGATTAAACATTTTCTTTAAAGTAGGAGCGTTTAATAGTGGATTAGAGTTTTTTGACGATGAGTTGAGTATTAAGGAAAAGATAGAGAGTGCAGATACATGGGAAGAAGTTCTTGCAGCTGCTGAGTTGCTATATGAATATGCACAATCTGAGAAAATGAATGAGAATAAACCACAACAAGAACAACAACAAACTGAAAATAATGAGGATGACAATGAAACTTTCGGAAATGATGAGCAAAGTGCAGAGGATGGAGAAGGAACTAGTGCAGATGAAGAAGAGTCTGGCGATGGAGAAGAAGGCAATGGTGAGGAAGAATCCGAAGAGTCTTCTGATGACAAAGATGGTGTAGAGGATGAAGGTACTTCTATCAATGGATTTTCCAATGGTTATGAAAACTCTGAACCAGAAATTGAAACTCAGGTTGAGTTTGATAAAAATCGTGTAGATAGTATTGAGGAAGAAACACAATATGGTGAGCACGAAAACGTTTATATTGATACATTTAATTTAGATGATATTATTATCAACTATAAAGATTTGTATAATCATTTGGATGTTTCTTTTTCCAAGCGTGAAAATAATTTTCGTTCTTTGCATGAATCTTCAAAAGTATTTCATATGTTGAAAAAATCTTGGAATAAGTTTCGTGCTGAGAATAACAAAGTTGTTATGTCTTCTGCTCGTGAGTTTGAAATGCGTAAATCAGCTGATGATTTCAAACGCACCAAGGTTTCAAAAACTGGTGTTATTGATATGAATGCACTTCACAAGTATCGTTTTACTGAGGATATCTTTCTTAAACAGGCGGTAGTGAAGGATGGTAAGAATCACAGTTTGACTATGTTTGTTGATTGGTCTGGTAGTATGTGTGACATTATGTCTGATACGATTTCTCAGTTGCAGGTATTGGCGTTATTTTGTAAGAAGGTAAATATACCTTTTGAGGTATATGCGTTTACGAATAATTTTAGTTATCTTTATATGTATCCAGAGATGCGTGAAACTTATTATCTTCCGCAAGACGGTAGAGATGTTAATCGTAGAAACCCTTTATATAATAAGTATGATGGTTCGTTTGCGATTTCTAATGAGTTTGCATTATTCAATCTACTATCTAGTGATATGAGTAAATCTGATTTTGATCATGCAAATCTTTGGTTGGAATATATGAAAGTAGATATGCGTCGTTGGGGTGATCGTGATTATACGGTTGAACCTTTTGAAAATTTTGCTAAGTGGTTTTCATTAGGTGGAACACCTTTGAATGAGACATTTGCTATTATACCACAATTAATGGAACGTCTTAATAAGAAGAATAAGTCGCAGATTAACAACATTGTATTTTTGACGGATGGTTGTGGTTCTTCTACACACTATTGTTATCGTCAAAAATATAACGATGTTATTAACATTAGTATCAATGATACAATTATTGACAAGAAAACCAAACGTGCTGTTAAGTTTACTAAAAATGGTTACGGTGCTTTCGGATACGGATCTGGTATCATTAATTTATTGGCGGATCGTGTAAAGGAGCAGGTTGATTGCAATTTGATTAACTTTCATATTATTCAGAGTCGTCCACAAACTATTTCATCTACATACAATGATTTTGGTATTGGTTACAATCATACTTGGGAACAATATCGTGATAAGTCTAAGTCATTGCGTAAGGATGGTTTTATTGTAGAAGATAAAACATATTACGATAAGATGTTTATTGTCAATAAGACTAGTATGAAGATAAACGATGACGATCATTTGGGTGAGTTGGTAGCGGGTGAGGCTAGCAAGGCACAGATTAAGAATGCACTTATCAAGGATACGAAGGGTAATAAGAGTAGTCGTATCATTATGACGAATTTTGCGGGTATAGTTGCCGCTTAGTCACTGTCACGTAACTTCTTTATTTACAACAACTTACGAAAAAAATGAAAAAAATCGTAAAAAAACTAAAAAAAGTGCTTGACATTATGGTAGTTTTGCCGTATATTATATATATAGAAATTGAGAGATAAAACACACACAAACGAAAGGATATTCTCTTGAACAATTTCACTAACAAGCAGTCCAATTTTATCACCGCCGCTCTTGCTTACAGCAACACCAATGTTGGTATTGATTTGAACAATCTTACCAAAGACAAGTTGCAATCCATTGCTGATTCTGCAGGTATGGCATTTCCCCATTGGATTACTCGTTGTTCTGATTTCAAGGTAGGGCGTGGTATTTTCCGTGTTCCGATGGTAGATGAAACACCTGCAGATTCTGCTTCTATTCTCAAGGAACTGCAGCAGAATGTTCCTAATAAACCTAAGAAGACTAAGGTTGTTGCACCTGCACCTGTTTCTGTGGATGAACCTGCTGAACCTGTTCGGATTTCAGAACCTGTAGTTTCTTCTTATTCGTTGGCAAAAGGTGTAAACGAATATTCAAACATTCCAGAATCAGTGGAAACTTATGTTCCTTTCGGACATTTCAAAAATGTAAATAGTGTTATCAAATCCAAGCAGTTTTATCCTATCTTCATTACTGGTTTGTCTGGTAATGGTAAAACCATGATGGTGGAACAAGCATGTGCAAAAGCCAAGCGTGATTTGTATCGTGTCAACATCACCATAGAAACAGATGAGGATGATTTGCTTGGTGGTTTTCGTTTGGTGAATGGTGAAACCGTATGGTTTGACGGTCCAGTAGTAGAGGCTATGAAGTCTGGTAGTGTTCTATTGTTGGATGAGGTTGACTTGGGTTCTACCAAGCTGATGTGTTTGCAACCTGTTCTTGAGGGTAATGGTGTGTTCCTTAAGAAGATCAACGAGTGGGTAAAACCTGCTGATGGTTTCAATATCATTGCAACCGCTAATACTAAAGGTAAAGGTGATGATACTGGAAACTTTATTGGAACTGGTATTCTCAATGAGGCATTCCTTGAGCGTTTTCCTATTACTATTGAGCAGAGTTATCCTAGTGTTTCAAATGAGAAGAAGATTATGTATAAGATGTTTAACAAGTTTGGTATTGACGATAATGATTTTGCGAACAAACTTGTTGATTGGGCTGATTTGACGCGTAAGGCATATGCGGAAGAATCTGTAGAGTCGTTGATTACTACGCGTCGTTTGGTTCACATTGCACAAGCATATTCTATCTTCAATGATAAGATGACTGCTATTGATATGTGTGTATCACGTTTTGACGATATTACTAAGGAGGTTTTCTTGGATACGTATCGTAAGATAGACGCTGATGTTTCTACTGGTGATGAAGAATTGCAAAGTGAAACTCCAGTAGATGAGGTAGTAGAAACTTCCACCACTGCACCGTTTTAATGGAGATGCCTATGGAGAGATTTCTTAAAGATAATTTAACGATATTGTTTCATAAGACAAAGAAGGGTTTTGATTTTTTCGCAGTTGATTCAACTGATAGTAAGGTGATAAAATGGTATAAAGGTAGATGGACATTAAGTAGGGAACAAAAGATAAAAGAAAGCATTACTTCTGTAGAAGAGGCAAAGATATTATGGGATAGGTTAATTAATTTAGGTTATAGAATATTATCTAATGATACAAGAAAGATACAAGATCACTTTGTCAGTATTCACTACACACTTTATGAATATGTTAACAAGATGAGAGAACAACTACTAAAGGATAACACACCGCGGCCACCGCCTTAGTGTTTTACCTTATCACTGTCACCCAGTTTTTATTTACAATTTTATAGGAGAAAAAAATGGAATTTTTTAATGTTTGGGAAATGTTTGGTTTGGTGTTGTTTGGAGTTATTTGTGGTGGATTTTATTACTTCATCAAAAAGGATTAAATAATGAATAACGATCATACAATTAGTTGTTCGGAGTGTAAGTTTTATTTTTCTCTTGGTAATTCTGATGTAAATGGAGAGTGCAGAAAAAATACACCAGTAATTATTGATAATGACGTAGATGCTGCGTTTCCTATAACCAATGATTTGCTTTGGTGTGGAGAATTTGCTCGTAATTTTAATAACTTAGAGTATGGAGATGATGGTGATGAAGAATACGATTATGATGTTGATTTAGGAGAAGAAGAAACACAAACTAATAATAAAATTAATAGTTATAACATTATTGAAGAGGTTAAAGAACAACACGCAAATGATTTTGTTGAACAAAAAAATTATTCTACCATGATTGAACAAATGGAAGAAGTTCTTGATGAATTTGCTGAGATAAAACAAAAGTTGGATGATTTAACACTTTTAATTAACAAGAAAAACTCAATACCACATGAAAGGATTGGTTGGTGATGGATAAAATTATTGCTAATTCTATTAGAAAAGAAATTAATTCTAGAAACGAAAAAGTTTTCAATTATATTGAAAAACTTGAAAATGAGAATGATAAATTAAAGAAAGAATTAAATAGTTCTAAAAGACCTATATCTATTAGTTTAATAGATGAAATGAAAGATGAATTAGAGTTAGCGCAATCAAGTATTGAGGATTTGATTAGGCGTATGAAGATTTTGGAAAGTTCATATGATCTATCATTGAAAAATCGTGATTATAGTAATGAAAGACCTGTTAACTGGAAATAAGAAGGTGAAGAAATGACAGTAAGAGTAACACCTGCGATGAGAGAACGTATAGAACAACACAAGATTTATAAGAATGATGGTAAGAAATATATTTATGAATCTCCAGATAATGGAAAAACTATTTATAGAAGAGAAATAAGAGAAAGATATGATGATGTGAGTGGTTCTAGATTAGACCATGAGAATAGAGATGTATATGATCGTCATAACGAAGAGATACAATTATTACGAGATAAGATAAATTCTTTAGAGTTTAAATTAAATAAGATAAGAGATATATTAGAGTAGGTAATAGACGGGAGTGTGGTGAAATTGGTAAACACATATGTTTTTTTTCTTTTGTGTTTGATATTTATTATATACAACAAAAAAGGGGAAAACATATATGGACGATGAATATTTTATAAAAGTATGTAACAGCTCAACTACAATGAGAGAAGCTTCAATAAAATTAGGTATTAATTTTACTTCTTTTAAAAGAAAAGCACAAAAGTTAGGTTGTTACAAAACTAATCAAGCTGGAAAGGGTGTTAATAAGCCAAAACCAATTAAATATGATTTAAAAGATATATTAGAAGGCAATCATCCCACCTTTCAAACTTTCAAGTTGAAAAAAAGAATGATAAAAGCCGGAATAAAAAATAATATATGTGAATTGTGCGGTTTAGAAGAATGGCAAGGCAAGAAAATAGAGATGGAACTTCATCATATCAACGGCAACAACAAAGATCATAGATTGGTCAATCTACAGATGATATGTCCTAATTGTCATTCTCAAACAAAAAATTTCAGAGGATTAAATAAAAAAAAAGGGAGTGTGGTGAAATAGGTAAACACACAGCACTTAAAATGCTGCGGCTCTAAGCCTTGACGGTTCGAGTCCGTCCATTCCCACCATTTATTTTGGAGACAATAGATGAGTATTATAAATCAATTAATAAAACCTGCATCAACAGCAGTAGCGGCAAATCATTACAGTGATTTAGTAAATAAAAGAGTAGGACCATCAGAGATACTTGATAAGATTAGTAATGGTTCTATGTGTCCTATATTTCATTGGAACGCTATTTGGCATCACAGAGTTGTTGTTGAGCTTTGTGCGCAATTGTTTGAAGATAAAGAACAAACAGCTGTAATTTTTGTTGATTTGAAGAAGTATCAAAGGATGTATAATAGAATGTATTCTACAATGCCTCTTCGTTCAAATAAATCATTCAGTTATTATTTAGGTGTTGTTGCTTTAGATGCTCTTTTGTATTCAAAAAACAACAGGGAAAAACATCTAAAGGTTTTTCACAATATCATCACTCATTTAAATGGTGATGGCGCGTTCGTAGAAGGTAGTCATTATTCTATTTTCTGTTCACAATCATTTGATAGAGTATATGATCTTCTAAACTCTTATTATGGTGAGACAGAACTTTGGTTAGAGGTATGTGCTTCTATGGAGAAGCTTCAGCTGTGGCAACGTAGAATTTCTAATAAGGAAGGTATTGTTGCATCTATTGGAGATAGTTGGTATGAGAAGGTAGAACCAACAGATGAATATGGTAAATTTGAATATCAAGATATGACTATTCATCGTAATGAAAAATGGACAGTTGTTGAGCATCATCGTAAATCACCTTGGGCATTACATGAACATCCACACCTTGATGAGGTTTTGGTATCTAAAGGTGGTAAGTGGATTGTTCAAGGATCTGGTATGCCTAGTTATAAACAAGTTATGGCAAAACCTTTTCGTTGGCGTAGACCAAGAAATCACTTTTATGTTGAAAAGTCATTTGATTATATGTGGGTTTGGCGTTTATTGAAGTCAAAGATATTAAATCGTCATGTTCAAATAACATCAGATGTTGTTCAGATTATTGATAAGGGTTATAGAACAATTCGTTGGCCAGTAGAGGATGAGTACAAAGTTGATTTGGAAAACAATATTATTCATTTTGGTTATAATGGTGCAGAATTTGTTGTTAGTGGTGATATCAAATCAGCATCTAAGGGTCATTCATGGCAATCTACTACATATAATAATTCGCACAAAATAGATGTGTTGAGAATAACTGGTAATAATTTGATTACTACTATAAAATAGGGGGTTTTATATGTTTACTTGGATACTTAGAGTTTTTTTTGGTGTAGAGTGGCAGTGGGATGAAAAAGAGATTGAAGATTTTGATAAAGAAATATCTGGCCAAGTGCCATTAGAGAACGGAGGTGATTTTTGAGCGAAGAGAAGGTTGTTAAGGTAGAACTTAAGGGTGGTCGTATTATTATAGAACAAGTTGCAAAAAAACAAGTTAACTCCTTTAATTTTATTAAAGAAACCAGAGAACAACATTACAATTATGCGTGTTTTGAGTTGATAGATAATAAAAAGATGCGTTATTTTCCTTTTAACAAAGAAAAATATCTTAGTTATGAGGAAAAATTACCACCTATAACTAAAAAATCTTGTGTTTTACCAGTTCAGAATGCTATGCAAGCATTAAATAAAATGTTAGAGAGTAGAGTGTGGATGGTGTGGGGTCAAGATGAAGAGTATATTGAAAGAGAACTTTCTTAATGGGTAAATATTGTATAATAAACTCTTATATAAAATCATTGAGTGACAATGATAACTTGAGAAGATATAAATCTATGTTAGCTAAGTTAGTATATGAAGGGTTTAATGTGCTTTGTTATAAGGATCGCAAAAAAGGTTTTATTGTTAGTGAAGGTGAAGGTGTTTCCTTTAGAGTTAAAATGTCTCGTTTATCAGATGAATTTAATGTAAATTTAATGTTTTTAAATGATATAGAAAATATTGATATATCAAACACATTAAAAGCACCTCAACCAACAAACGGGATGGGACGTTGGGCGTTGTCTAAAGTAGCACAATCAAAATGGCAAGATTTAGATCTTGGAGAGGATATATAAAAATGATTTATAATATATTAGATAAGTATAAAATAGACTTACCAGAACACCAATTTTTTAATACATTAATTAATGTGGGATATAATCAAAGTATAAATTCAGAGGTTAAACAAGAAGTATTAAATTTTATTGAGTTATCTAAAGATAAAAATGTATTTCTTGATATTGGCGCTTATATAGGATTATTTTCTTTAATTTTTTCAGCAAATAATTATGAAGATGATACTAAAAAATCATATATGTTTGAACCAAGTAAGGTTTTAAATAATATTACAGAGCAAATAATATCTTTAACAACTGATGATAGAATAAAGAATAATATTACTTTGGAAAAAAGTTTTGTAGGTAGAGAAGATAAATTAATTTCTGGTCACAATCCTGATCCTAATGGACCAGAAATGTTATTTGTTAATGAAGTAAATTATGGTTCTTTCTTTTCTAATAATAAAGATGATGATAAATACAATATGGTTTCTGTAGATAGTTATTGCGAAAAGAATCATATATCACCAGATATTATGAAGATTGATGTAGAAGGGTATGAATATAATGTTTTAAGAGGTATGAAAAAAACATTAAATAAATGTAAGCCAACTATTTTTATAGAAATACATAGAGATTATACTTCTCTTTATAATACATTTCTAATAGATATATACAATTTCTTTGTTAATAATGATTATAAAATATATGACTCTAATTTTAATTTATTAGATGATGAAGAAAAATATGAAAATATTTTTACAACAGAACATAGTAGTTCAAAACATTGTATTGCTATTCATAAGGATGATAAATTATAATGTCTACAAGATGTACAGTTAGTTTGTATGATGGAAGTGGAAAATATCACTCTATATACGGTCATTGGGATGGTTACTTGAGTGGAGTAGGACAAACACTTTTAAAATATTACAATACATTAGAGTTAGTTATGAATCTAATAGAGATGGGTAGTTTTTCTTCAATAAGACCAACGTTGAATGACTCTGTTTTTTACACTCGCGACAGGTATGAAGATTACGAGCTAAACAAACCATCAGTATATTCTACTATATTTGATATACCAGTTCAAGAGTATAACTATTTGTATACTGGAACTCATTGGTTTTATTATGATGAAAATCGTTATGTTCGTACATTAACAAATAAAAGAATAGAAGAAGATATAAAAAAGAGGAGTCAATATGTTGAACAGGCAAGATGATGGTTTGGGTGCTGCACGCGGTTTATTTTGGGGAACTATAATATCAGTGCCCATTTGGGCACTGATTTTTACCATTTTTTTGTAAAAAAGTGAAAAAAACGCTTGACAAACATGGTTAAATTACTTATATTATATATATAATAAATTTAACGAAAGGTTTAATGATGAAGTTTTTAGTTCTTTTAGCTGTTTTAGTTCCTACTTTTTCTTTTGCTGATTTTGGTTTTGAATTCTCTTATAGGAATATACCAATATCATATCAACCTCAATTCGGACATTATTGGAATGATGATGAGTGGAGAAATCAAAACCCTTATCAAAACACCAATTTGGAAACTGTAATGTTTTCTGTTTATTTTGGTGATTCCTTAAGAGGTAGGGATAAAGACGAAAAAGTTCGTAAATGGTTAGGGTGGTTGAATCCTAATAGAGGAGCTGGTTACACATTATCATTTAATTTTTTAATGGGAAGTATCAAAAGACAAGTTGATGTAAAAGCATATGATATAACAATAGGTAAGAGGTTGGTTATTATACCTCATTTATTACACATATATGCTGATGTTGGCCCAAGCATATCGCATGAAAAATGGATTGAACCCGGATATACTTTTATTAATAAATATGTTGGCATGACGGCTTCTACAGGTGTTCAAGTTCAAGTATTAAAAGGTGTGAAGTTTTACGCAGAAGCAGAGTTTAGAAAATATGGTCCAGAGTGGGGTTATAATGAATCTAATGGTAATGTAAATTTTCAAAACAAATTACCATTAGTTGATAAAGAATATAGTGATTACTATGAGGATTTTCGTAGTGATAATTATCATAATGGCCGTGAAGTTAGAGATGAGTTAATAAATGAGAGTATTCGTTTTGGTGTTAGATTTACATTTTAAAAGAGGTTATAAATGATTAAAAGAGGAAATAGTAAAGGGTATAAAATAATAGCTGTTGATTTTGATGATACTTTATTTGAAAGAGGAATAAAAGGATATCCTCATATAGGTGAACCAATTACATCAAATATTCAGTGGGTTTTAGAACAAAAAAGATTGGGACATAAATTAATACTATGGACTTGCAGAGATGGAAAAGAGTTAGAAGACGCAGTAAAGATGTGTAAAAAAAAGGGTATAGTTTTTGATGCTATAAATGATAATATAGAAAAAGAAGATAACGAAAGATTGTCAAGAAAAATATATGCGTCAATTTATTTCGATGACAAGAGTTTAAACCCAATCACACATCCAGAAGATAAAAATTATTATTCTTAATGAGGAGAACAAAAATGAATTTTAATTTTCAAGCTATTAAATATATGTTGATTGGAATGTTTCTTAGTAGTGTATTTTTACTTTCAACAGCACAAGATGATGGTGGTGGATATTATAATAGTGGTAATATTGAAGTTGAACGTATGGCTTCACGTATTGAACGTTATATAAAATCACAAGAGACATTTATTTCAATGCAGAGAACTCTTATTTCACAACAAGGGTTTCTAAATAAAATTATGATGGAGTCTGCAGCCAACGGTCGGTTTGCTCACATAGATAGTGTAACGTATTTTGATACTCGCACTGGCGAAATAATGAAGAGATAAAAAATGAAAAGTATATTTTTAGGATTATTAATTATTTCATCTGTACATGCACAAGAACCAGATTCAACTGCAGTTGATGATGATTGGTTGAATACAGTTTGGACACAAGTAGATGATATGGTTAAGGAAGAAGAATTTAAAACACAAGAAATCGTGACAGTGGCAGGTGTTAGAGGCGCAGAAGCAGAAGATAATATTCTTGCCAAGTTATATTACAAAGGTGGTAAACGTGCACCAGACCAGAAGAAGTTATTGAAGGCTATTGAAACTTTGGAAAAAGCTATCAAGGATAATCCAAAGAGTGAAAATGTTGATAAACAGAAATATTTTATTGCTCAGTGTTATGAAAAGCTTGGTCGTACATATGAAGCAAAAAAATATTACAAAAATATAGTTGACAATCACAAAAATTCTTCTTATATTATTAAGTCAAAAGAAAAACTACAATAAAGGAGGTTATTATGGCGGAACACATATATCAGTATAAGGCAGAGTTATTACGTATTGTAGATGGAGATACATTAGATTGTTTAGTTGATATTGGATTTGACGTATTTGTAAAGAAACGTGTACGTTTATTTGGTATGGATACATGGGAAAGTCGTACAAAGGATTTGGAAGAGAAGGAAAAGGGTTTAGCTGCTAAGGCTCGTTTGAAGGAACTTATTCACGATAATGGTGATAAGTTTAGTTTGATTAGCCATGAGTTAGGTAAGTATGGTCGTGTGTTAGGTACTATTATGTTGGATGATGGTCGTAGTGCTAATGATATTCTTGTAGAGGAAGGTCATGGATATGCTTATGATGGTGGCAATAAAGAAGAGGCAAGAGCTGCTGCAGCTGCTATTTTAGAACAAAGAAATAACGCAGGATAGTATGATACAAAATTTGCAAACTCATTTTTCTATGTCTATACCAGAACATTTAAAATGGGTTATAGATGAATATAATGATGACAATAATATTGTATCAAAAGAGATAAGTAATTTTTTGGAGATATCAAAAGACAAGAGTTATCTATTAGATGTTGGTGGTTTTGTTGGTTTTATGGCTATTGCTTTTTGTAGATATAAAGAAAATAGAAAAGCTTTTGTCTATGAACCAAGTGCAATTAACACCAATAAAATGAGTGAAATGATAGATTATGATGATTACAGTTATGATATAAGTTATTCAAATTCTTTTATTGGATCTAAAATTGGTAAAGTTAATTGTGTAGAAGAAAAAAATTACAACACTTTTATGATTAAGTTTGAAGAGAACAATAATGCACAAATACAACTTGGTTATCCAGAGAAAGATTCACTATACGATATAACAACAATAGATGAATTTTACAATAACTCTGAAGTATTACCAGATGTTATTAAAATAGATGTAGAGGGTTACGACTATAATGCGTTGATTGGAGCAAAGAATACTTTAATAAATCATAAACCAATGTTGTTTTTAGAGATTCACAAATTACATTTAAGATTATATAATAACAATGTAAGAGATATATATGATTTTTTAAATGAAGTAGGATATACCCTGTATAACATAAGAAAAGAAAAAATAGATAAAATTAGTTCTATAACAAAATTGTTTACAGATGGTACAGAGGCTAGATGTATATGTTTACCAAACAATCAAACACTATAAGAAGAGGGAACTAAAATGGGTAAAGGCAAAGTATCAAAGAACAACACTACTGGTTTTTCAAAGAAGCGTTACTTGGGAGATGACATTGTTGTTCCTACGTTGTATGATGGTCGTGCTGTAAAGAAGGGAAGTTTTATGACAGGTATGGTTAATAATCAACTTGTTATGGATGAAACTACTGGCCTTCCAATGCAGTT
>Ga0099849_1000572_pt1 | contig 17025 bp, 20 predicted proteins | sample CB_VirMetaG_4_FD_78177 | JGI IMG/M metagenome (GOLD analysis project Ga0099849, IMG submission 78177) | Freshwater to marine saline gradient viral communities from Chesapeake Bay - CB_1508_1M Viral MetaG | ecosystem: Environmental > Aquatic > Marine > Coastal | place: USA: Chesapeake Bay... | reverse complement strand
CATAATCTTGGCATCTGGACCACTCCAAGGGAGATAATTCCCGCTCCCGTCTGTTCTATTTCGTAGACTACCTTGAATTGGGTTAGTGTAGTTTGAATCATTCCTGTTTAAAAATGCATTACCGTCATTATCAAAAACTCTTAATTTGGGGTCAAAGTCAAATATTCCAGTGGTATGGTCACGAGCAGTTGCATACATATAAGAAGTTGAGGGTCCGTATCCTACCCACTCAAATAAATCTGAATCGTCTTGGGTCCACCCTCCCTTATCTGGGTTACCATTCGTCATATCGCAGATTGAAAAGTTAGTATCCCAAGTGTCCGATAGTGGTGCGTTCAACAAAGGAGAATAAGTCGTGATGCCATTGGCAGTAAAGCTTCCTCCGTGAAAAATTCTCAGTTGACCACCCTTGGAATAAAAATTTGGTGCTATAGAAAATACATTTTGAGTAGCCCACTCTAGCGAGGTTGTGTCTTCACCAACACCATCATATTGATGGCAGAGTGGAAGAAACGTAGAGTGGTCCCAAGGGTATCGATACATACCAGTTCTGGACGAGCGCCCCGTTATCCCATCAAGAGTAAAGCCAATGCCCTCTCGTGCAAGCTGGAGGGTTGCTTCTTCGATTACGCCCTTGTCTCTATTATAATAAAAATAAAATTTTACTGCCATTATTAATGTAACACCTAAAAGTTTCTTCTATAATTAGAACTCAACTCAAATATAATCCGCACCACATAACACAGTTTTAATGCTAGGGTGACTGAATGCTGTTGCTTGCTTGTTCAGATTCTCCAGTATTATTTCCACATTTGGTTCCGATAAGTGTTTGACCGTCCTTATCTAAGCAAATATGCTTCGATACCCAAGCAGCAGCACATCTGTCACTTCCCAAATCTTGTACTCTCAATGAGTTACTCGACCCTCCCTGAGCCAACACTCTAGCACTTGCAGCAAGATTGTCTGTCTTGTTTAGGGAAAGATAGCCTGTTTCTGAGAGACCATTGGCAATAGACTCGTGTTTATATCCAATGTGTTCAAATGGAAGGTTTTGCTGAACATCATATTTTATAGCTAAATAAGATTCAGCTTTTTGTCTATATTCAGAATCGTGCATTTCAGCAAACATTATGATTTGACCAATTCTACCGTGAAATGGTTCTGAATGTGCATCGATTTCAGTGTGTATCTCTTGTCCCAAATATCCAATGTGTACGTCCAATGGTTGCGGATTAATATTGTTCGGGACCATTCCACTCATTGTGCTATCAGAAGCGACAAGCTTTCCATCCATGTACAACTGAGAGGTGCTTTTATTAATATCACCTGTCCAAGAGAATACGTGCCAACCAGAGAACTCTTCTGGAGTTGCTGTGAAGGTAATTTGACTAACCGCACCAAGACCAGCACCATCTTGAATTCTTGCACGAACCCAAAATTCTGTACTGCTAACTCTTTTAAACCGCAAAGAAAGTCTAGGAGCAGCGCCAGCATCAGTATCTCCAGCAACAAAAACTGTCATTGGTGTCGTATCATTTATGCTCGTATCGTGCAACTTAACAGCACAATAAGCTGACCACTTTGTAATAGCGGCAGTATCCACAAGAGCACCGCTTGGATGAGATAGACCATCTGATTTATCAAAGAATAGGGAATACTTTGGCTCTCCATCTTCGATAGAGTATGTTGGTGCACTAGATGCTTGATTGAGATAAGGAACGAGCTTTGTTCCGAATGGAGAAGAATGCCAAACCTCTAAAGCATTATTAGCGTCCAGCTTCATCTTCTCGTCGTCATTATTGGCAGAATCGTAATTAAAAACAATTTGAGTTTCATAATTTGAAGATGTTGTTTTAGCATACTTAGCATCTTCATACGAACCCTCTGGGTATTTGTTATCAATTTCACTTGCTTTTTCGTCGATTGTTGTGTCAACTCTAGTTTGTGGATAAGCAATATTATCTTTTCCAATCGGAGGACAAATATACTCCTTTCCAAATATCGGAAGAGCCCCGCATATATCTTCTTTAAATCTAACAACACATAAATCACCCATGCCAGAAAAACTTGAAGGGTTAGAAATGCCATAGAGCGTTCCGTCCTCTGTAGTCACTTGACCAGCAGGAGCAACAGTTACAACTGAGTATCCGTCGGAGCCATATCTTTTTGGAACGTATGGTAGTCCATCTATGTTCTGTGGAAGGTTTTCATGAAAGTGATGAGAGAATGACCACCCTTTATAATCGCCATACAGAGAGAAAGGAGGAGCCGTCACGCTTTCAATTTCTGAGCTTCCCTTGTGCGCTTTAATATTAAAACTAGCGTAACTGAATGGTCTAGTAGTATTATACCTAATAAGAACCGTTCTTGGGTCGAGAATCTGAGCGTGAAGAACATAATCAGAATAAGTCAACAAGCTGGCTGAGTCTTGAGCGTAATTTTGAGAGAACTCTGAAGTTCTTGGTCCAACTATTAATCCGCCGCTAGCTGTATCTGCAATTTCCCTAACCTCCCCGATAGGCTGCGGGGAGCTTGCAAAAATTCCCATGCTTTCATTCAGTGCGTCGTTGTGATTGTCCAATATTTTAATCGATTTGTCGTGTTCCCAGTTAGGCATAGGAGTTACAAACAATTTTGCTGTTATTAACTTACCACCATCCATTGTAATCGGAGCCGCCCGATAACTGTTGTCGATATTTGCATCTTTTCCATATCTCTCTAGACCACCTTCAGTTCTGAAGTTGTGAGATAAAATGGAAATCTTTCCATGCGACGGAACTTGATAAAAATTATTATACTCTTCCGCTTGAATCGCTGTCAACTTCGCACCTGTAACAGCATCAAAAACTTCACACATAAAAAAGCCTTCCCCAGGTAAGACCTTAATCTTTGGATTGGCTTCTGATATACTTGAATAAGATTCGCAAAAATCTAAAGTTGTCCATGACCAAGAAACATAGGACATTGCTTCAGTCAGTCTCTTGTGGTCGCTTGAAACCCTGAGTTCTAGAGGGACAAACGAGGCACCGTTTGGTCCATATTTGACTTCATTTCTGTATAATTCTGAAGATTTAATTTTATATAAATCCCAGAAGTACTCGTGCCAACCTCTATATGTATTTGGAAGCTTGGAATAATAATTATACCCACCAGTGAATCTGTTGGTAAACTCTGACAGTACGTCGGTAAAGGTTCCTCCGTAAGTAACAGGCGTATTACCCGACTCACCATCAGCACCTTGAGTGAATTTAATATACACAAGTGGACCGCCTGATTCATCTTCAGATGCAGTGGCGCTGATTAGCTGCCCAGATGAGTTAACAGCGCTTTCTAGTTCTTGTATCGTTAAGAAGAGTGTCGATTGCTTTACAACAGCAATACTGCCGCCAATTAAGGAAACGCCAGTGGTACCATTGTCTACGAACTTATAATTTTTTGAATTACCATCATAGTCTCTCAGGACGATGTAAGAATCGGTATTTGGTTGTTGGAAAAATGTTAAATCTAGAGTAGCCTGACTGTTTGGATATATATCAGTTCTCTGCCCAAAGCCAATTAAAGAAAATGATTTAGCGTCTTCTTTTAAAGTCTCCTCAGTTTCGTATTGCATATTGCCACAAATATCAGGACAAAGGTCCGACATTGTTGAAGTGCAGATGGTGTTCTGGCAATAAGTTGGAACTACTCTTTGAAAATTTTCAAAATCCTCAAATTTTTGAGCACTACCAGTTGTAGAATCATCAAATAAATTATGAGTGATGTTGGGGCTGGATGTGTAGCTGGAGTACTGTTGCGTTTTGCCCCCAGAATTAACTGCCCAGTACCAATCAGTGGTCGGTGACGTGCGCCAGCCGTCTGTTCTCTTATTGAGAGGACCATAATATCTCATTCTAGCCGAGTTGTAAAGAGCTACAATATCTGCAACGTCAAACTTGCCGTCTAAATTCGCATCATCAATAAACCCTTTATAACCTTTTTGGTAAAAGCCAGAAAGTATCTCTCTTGCTTCATCGCTAGTCAGTGCGTCTTGACCTGTGTCGCTTCTATATTGATTAATAAATCTTATAATCGTTGTATATGAGTTTTCCCACATATATTCATAAGCTGACCTATCCCTGTTGTATCCAACATCTAAGCCATTGTGTAGAGCTTTAGTAACATAAATTCCAATTTGTGTTCGATAGAAAGAAATTAAATCTTCAAAAGAGTCTGGAACTTGAGCCAACATCCCTGAATAATGTCCATAATAAATTAAGCCATACCGCTCATGCATTGGTCTTGAAAGTTCTTGATTTGTGACAATTCTTTTATTAAGAATTTTGATACCATTCCATTCTGCAACTAGAGGCACAGAGCTAGCGTCCCTAACTGGTTCACCGTTCCTAATTGTAGCAGTCCACCAGAGTCCCTGCGAGAAAGTAACTGGTCCTTTCCATTCTTTTCCAACTTCATAAAGTTCAGGATTAGAGATTTGCTCTTGATTCAGTCTTTTAATAGACTCCAGCGGTCTCGCAATGTAATAAGACTTGCTGGGACACTCACAGGAGGTCTTTGGAGCATCTCTAATTATAAGACGAACGAGAGTGTAGGTTGAAGCATTTGGAGAGATACTGTCAGTTTGTTGCGCCGATGAATACCATCCGTCATCAAGAATATTATAGCCGTTTGGGTAATGATTTGTGCCAAGTGTTTGAAATGATATAATTCTAACAACGTTGTCAAATCCGAACCTGTCACTACAAACTTTATGAACAGTCTCCCATCCCTTCGAAGTTAAAGCTGGATTTGTCTGCACAGAATAGGCGCTCTCGTGTGCAGATGAAAATTTGTTAAAACCAAGGTCGAACTGAACGCCCGATACGGTAGTTGAATTTCTGATTCCAATATCAACAATCATATTACCAGAAGTATAATCATTACTCTCCTCGTCATCCCCACAGGGACTTCTATCATCAACGGGAGCCACCATGACGGTCGTTGTTTTGGAATATGTTTCTGTAGCTTTTGACGTGGTAGTATAATCATCGTCGGGGCAGAATACATTAATAATTTCAATATCCGCTTCGCAGTCTATTCTTGGTCTGGTTGGAATATTTACTTCTGGTCTGTCATCATTACAGCAAGGTTTGGCTACAATATTTGGCAATCTATCTACGTCAAGAGTCTCGCCTGAAAACACCACCCCCAATAATCTAAAAATAGATAAAATATCACCAGCGTTGATATCACCATCTGCATCATAGTCCATCTGAGGAAGAGCTTGTTGTTGTAAGTCATCCGATAGTGAGGCAGGAAAGAGTAACATTCCCAGAGAGAGTAACAGTTGTGTAGATAAAAATCGAATCCACAACTCTGGAGTTAGTGCACCAGCTTGGGCAAATTCAGTATAAAAATTTGTTTGCTGTAGGTTCAAAGAAGATTCAACAAACTCGTTTTTAAATCCCTTGATACTGTGCGTCTGAAATCCTCCACTTAGACAAGTAGCCTCTCCAGCAGGAACAACTGTTAGAACAACAAGATAACAAAAAGTTGACCAGTCTTCACTAGCAGGGCAAGCAGTTCCAGAATTCTTCTGAAAAAAACAAAGAGTAGGTTCCGATATCAGAACAGGAGTTCCATCGTTGCTCAGTGGAGTGATTGATAACATCGTATCATGAGCGGCACCTTGGTCTGATGTACCAGATACATTATTATATATGCCCAGAGGCGAGACAATATATGTTTCTGGGATATCTACTTTGAACGATAAGGCGGACAAATCACAAGGCGATTTATAAGAAACCTTAAGGATATTGTAGGACCAATTAGCAGCTTTTTGATTTTGACCTTCCAACAATCCTTCAAAATAATTTAAATTTGAAACCAAGTCTTTAGAAGCCAGCGCTCCATTGGACATTGCGGCGAGGTCAATAGTTCCTTCATCCATCGCACTGTTAAGCGTCTCAGAAGCATCTCTAACTTCACCAGCTTTGAGATATTGAACTATTCTGTCACTTACACAATCAACAGCTTCAACTTTAATATCAAGCTCACAGTCGTTTAGGATATATTCTCTATCCACAGTATTGCCAGTGTAAGTCCCACTGTAGGTCTTATCTATGTTTATGCTGGAGCCGCTGGCTGATAAATATGTGGTGTTGTCGATGTTTACGGTATCGGGAAGTCCACTGAACCTGCTGATATATGTTTTTTTGGACATTGAGTCTTAATCCTGCATCCTTAATGAAGTTTCTTTTATAAATAGTCTCATTTAAAAATAGAAAAGCCCCTAGAAGTCATCAAGTGGAGATTTCTAGGGGCTTGCAACTATTAACTCTGTTAGAGAAATTACTTATTAAACCAAGCCTTCATTAAACGTTCATTAAGAATCGAACTTCTTTTGCTCTTAGCAGTACCGCTCCACTCAGGTCGATTAACAACTCTACTTTCGTTACGAAGCTGTCGATAGAAGTCTTCAGGGTTGCCTGCAATGGCTTCTTCAACCTCTTCCACCTCTTCTGCTTCTTCAGCCTCTTCATTAACAACGGTTTCTTCTTTTACTTCTTTTTCGTCTTCACAATCAACGAAGTCACACTTTTCTTCTTTTCCATCGCCGTCATCATACTTGCCTTTAGCTTCGTCCATCTCTTCTGCGCCCCCAAGGTCATAGTCTCTGATGAGTGCTGAAAGGACGCCTCTAGCAGTGTCTACATCAAGAGCTTGAACAACAGCCTCTAGTGCCTCTTGTTCGCTCATGCCGCTTGTTAATTTATCGAGCATAGCAAAAGTTTCATCAGAAGCATCTTCATTAACGACAGCATCTGTCGGCTCTTCTGTCTGTCCAATAACTTCTTGAACCCTCTTCATAACTCTATCACGAAGTGTAGTTTCATACATATCGTCTTCTCCTTCACCAATGCCATAATTTCTCATAATAAAATCAAGAGTCTGTGTTGCATCCTCTGTTGACATTGCTTGAAGAGTAGCTTGAAGAAACTGTTCGTCGCCCATAGCTTCTCTTACCATATCATAAACATTCCAACGGTCATCTTCAGCATCCTCTGGAATGTCGATATCATTCATACGAGAAATATATTCAAGGTTGCCCAAGAATTCTCTTCTGTCCATTGCTTTATAAAGATTATCGAGAGTGTCGGTATAACCAAGTGCGTCAACAACCTTGTCAGCCATGTCATAAACTTTATCATCATAAGTTTCATTCATGACGGTTGGCTCTTCCATTTCTTCCTCTTCGTCAGACTGGAATTCACCAGCGGCAGCAGCATCTCTTGCAGCAGCAGCCATAGCAGCATCATCGTCACCCATGGCGCTCTTTGACATTCTCTTAGGTTTTTTATCTTGAAGCCAAGGAAACTCAGCTTCTAGACCAGCCATATAAGGGTCTTCATCGCCGTACATATCGTCATCGTCAAACATCTCGCTCAACTTCGACATAACAGCAGTCTTTACTTTCTCACGAAGTGAGGTTGTGTTATTAGATTCCATAGTATCGTTCTCCATTGTAAGCTTTGAAGCTTCTTCATTATCTAAGTACATATCTTTGCCACGGTCATAATACTTTCCAGCCTTGGGGTCGTAATAAAGAACCGCTCCTGATTTATATTGAAACGGACCTTCCATTCCGTCTATTGGACCCATGTCACCTTTGAGGTTTGGAACAACATGCCTGTCACGAGTCAAGTATTTGTACAATTCTTTGTTTGACATTTTAGCCATCATTTCTTTTTCTTCATCAGAATCACGGAAACCTTCTTCCATCTGACCACTCATTCGACCAAGAACAAGTGGGCTTCCTTCAATTTCTCGGACTTCTTCGTCAGGAGAAGTATCAAACTTTTCTGGCTTGCCCATAAAATATTTATTATCAATGACAAGAACCGCATTTGTAAGCGTAACATCAAATCCCTGCTCTTTGAGAGCATTGGAAATAGACAGAAGACCCCAATCTTTGTGTTCTACGGCAATGTCTTCAATCTGGTCCATCTCAGGGTCAGAAGAGTAGGTTGAGGAAACCATGCCGCCACGGGCTTGTGTTTCGTGGTCTCCGTATTCTTCCAGCCCCCCAGAGCGAAGTGCGTCAAGGTCTGCAAGAGCTTGTTCTGCGTTCTTAGAGATAGTGAATTCGTACTGTCCGCCACCTAGATGACGAGCATCAGCTAGACCTTTTCTCGCTAGTTGTCGAAAAGCACTAAAGTCAGAAGTTTGCCCAGTGGTTTTAATGTCTTTGAGAGCTTGCCATTGGTCTGGAGTGAGGTCATTTTCTGTCCAAGCTCTTTCTTCTAGCTTGCCTGAGCGAAGTGCATCAAGATAAGCTTGGTCTGGTTGCTGAATGTCAAGAGGTTCTTCGCCACGGGCTTGGAGAACGGCATTATAAGCTGCCATATACTCTTCGTTGCCTCGACCAATCTTTGTGGGAGGAAGACCGTCCTCGGCGTCTACCTTACCCATTTCACCCATTCTCATTTCGTTAAGTTCGGTTTCGATGGATTCGGTATTATCACTTAAAAAAGACTGAAAGCTTTCAGTAAGTTTTTTAAAATTTTGCATTGAATTGTTGCTCCTGCTTATTTTCTGTTCATAAATAGTTGCTGGATTTAGATTCGCCTTCACTCCGTCTTCCCAGTCACGAAAACAAAGATTACCTTTTTCATATGCTTCTCTCTCCATCTCACGAAGGTGCTCGTCGTTTTGAGCATAACCTTCACCAGCGTTCTCGCTCATACCAAGGTCACCACGACAATTTTGCGTGTGATGCACAAGCTCGTGCGAGACTGAGCGCATAATATCTTTAGGGTGTCGATTATCTGTATATACAGTTACGGAATAGTTTGATGGGTCGTAATATGCAGTCTTTCCAAGTGGATTTTTTGCGTTCTGCACATCGGAGGCAAAATTAATTGAAGCGTCTTTATCGAAACCCAAGTAGTCCTTGGCGTAAGGATAAAAATCATCTAACATTCTTTTGATTGTCTTCTTTGGGTTCGACACAGACCTCTTCTCCTAGATTACCAAAGCTTATCTTCTTTTTGCTTTTGTCTTTCCTTAACGTCTTCCATAATCTCTGCTCTGAGTTCTTTTAATTCTTTCATAGCAGCCAGACAAACTTTTCGAAGCCTTCTTGCGGCAGACGCATTGCCCCTGTCACACTTTTCGGCATCCTTCTCTGCTTCTTGTAATTCAGCAAGAATTGATTTAAATTTTTCTGAAATCATTACAACAATTTCCTCCAACACTTTATAATTTAGACCTTCGCTGGTCACATATACAATAAGTAGTACCTATAGACCAATATATCCAATAATGTTTATCACAGGCACTCAATAAACAATTTACATGAATATGAAAAAATAAAAACTAAGAATCAGCATTAAGTAGGCGGAAAAGGTAAGAATAATTCCAACCTGAGCTAACTTTCTGTGTCTCTGAAAATAGAAAAAGCCACAGACAGCAGATGCCATCAGCAGCTTTATTAATAAAAATGTGCATGGGGCAGAGGAAACCATATCGCCCCAGAGCGGATTGGCTTCTTCTAATATTTTTTCGTTGCCTATAAGCTGAATGGATAGGAGGGCATCAGCAACGTTGAATAAAAACAGACCTTGAATTAAGCGAAGAAAGATACCATCAGATTTCTTCTTCTTCATCTCCAAAAATGTCGATTATAACAACTCCACGCTGTTCATCGACATTATCCTGACCCTCTGGGTCTTCATAATTTGGAGGAGGTACTGGGATTGGCAACGGAAGTTGAATCCTGTGTCCGTCCGATTCTCTTTGTCTTTTCTTTTCTTCTTCAATCATTTTAGAAATGATTAAATCAAGCAGTGGTTCTTGGTTCATCTTTCAATAGCTCCTTGAGTTCTTCAATGGTCTGTGCAGCATTGCCAGTGTGGTGTAAACCATGCCCACCGTGCTCCCTCCACGGACCAACTTTACTCATGAAGTCATCGATTAAGATGTTAGGCACACTAGCTTCTCCGCTAAGAGCGTGTTTATATTTTTTATGTTCAAATATTAACCCCCTTATATTAGCTAGTCCCAAGTTCTCTTTAATCCATCTCTCCTTACCACGCAAAGAACCCAACTTGCCTCTTTTATCCATCGGAGAAGTCAGGATTGTGGGATTATATCGACTAATAAAATTCCAAAGTTTTTGACCCTCTGGCATCCAAGGAAGGTTTGCCCAGAATTCCTCATCATCCTCTAACAACCGATACATCAAATTTGAAGCAGCTTTGACGTTTGTTGGAGAATACTTAGCCAAGTCAGCAGCAACAACTTGATTCCTACCAAGTTCAGCAATTGTTTGTTCAACCTCTGCCTTTAATTCTTCAGGCGGGTTAATCAAAGCTTTATTGACTTTCTCAAGAGCACCGCTGATAAAATCAACAAGAACTCCGTCCATATCGCAATAAATATTCATAACACTCCTCTCAATCACATGTATAATATAACACTATGTGGCAGGGTTGTCAAGTGTTTTTTTAGACTTTGCTAATTCTTTTAAGTACTGAACATTTTGAGGGGCACGTTTAATCAGTTCAGTATCTGAAGCACGATAAGCTTTCACCAAGCCGCTCGCTTGCATAACTGCTTTTACTGTCTTTAATAGTTCGTCATACTCGACAACTATACCAACATCGTTCCATTCTTTTTCTTCCGCTCGCCAGTCTCGGCAGCGAATCAAATCGCCTTTCATCATTGTACATTGGGCATCCTTTTAACTAATTCTAATGGTCTATTAATAGTAATGTAATAATTCACAAGCACGGGCTCGATATAAGCTAGGTTCGAGACAGCATGAGTCTTGGAGTGAATTTGCCACAGAATATTTAGCATGATATCTGTCCCGTTGGCTTTAGAACCAAGCACAATTCCATAGCGCTTCTTTTTATCACCTAAGTTTACAATTTGAGATACGAGGGCTCCAATAGGAAAGCTTTCCATTATTTGTTCCTCCTAGCATAATAATCATATGGATTATCTGCCGTAAATACATCGTACTCCTCGCCACAGTCTACCATAAGCTTCTTCCACACTTCAAATGTACGCCAACAGTCCGCTAGTGCCGTGTGTGCACGACCTTTAGTCGTTACGTTATAATGTTCAACAAGATAATCCATGCCAGACCTTTGAAGCCACTCACCTCTTACAAGTCTGTCTGCCATAGATTTAGTATCTATGTACGCTGGATAGTTTAGAACATCAATAGAATTCCTTTTACACATTTCATCCAAGAATCTGATATCGAAGATTAAATTTTGACCAAGTAAGATATCTGAACCAGTGATAATTTCACCAGCTTCTCGCATTGCCTTGTGGAACGGAATAGCCTCTGACCAAGCTTCTTCACTATATCCATTAACCTCAAGAGCCTTTGGGTTTGCTAAATCAATTCTCTCTGGCTTAATCTTCTGCTCATATTGTTTTAGGATATGTTCATTGCCGTCTCCATCGACAATAAAAGACAATAGACCGATTTCCAATATCTCATGCTTGTCTGGATTCAAACCAGAAGTCTCTGTATCAAAAACTGTAAGTATCATAATTTACCTTTCTTTGTTTGCTGCCACCGCTGCCATCATCATGATAGCGAATAAAAATCCTGTAATAAAACCATTTGTGAATTCCATATTACTTCTCCATACACTCAGCAGCCCACACAATATAAGAAGAGACATTTTCTGTAATGTGTTGGTCAAACTTGCTGTTGTTTACATAGTGATTAAGTTTATTTGAAAGACGCCGACCTCTCTTCCAAGCTTCAATTTCTTCAGCGAGGAGCGAGACTAGATATGCTTTGCCTTTCTCGACACGACCATCAGATGATGATGCATACATGGGCATGTCTCTATCGAAAGACTTCCACGACTGAGAAATCAAGAGATGACCTGCTTCATGAAGAAGAGTATAATATTTTGTTTCTGGGTGGTTTCTAGAGTTGATGTAGATAGACTTCGATTCGAAACAGAGTCTATCTTCTTCATCTGTTCCAAAAACTAATTTATATCCTTTGCTTTCAACCCAAGACTTGATTTCTTCAATTTGCTTTAGCCATAGTTGCTTATTTGGCTTAACCATGTCAGCATCCTTTCTCTGCACCGAGGCAGACATGCAGTAGGCAATCAATAAAGATATGTTATCAACGGTCATGCTAATAGGTAATAGTTGTTTTGTCTTTGTCTCTCAAAGCCATAGCTGCGTCAGCAAGGATATCCCCACAGGAGCGATGAACAGTAATGATTTCACTGATAGACAACGTACTTTGAGAAGCTGCCTTTGTCCAGATTTCTAAAACCTCTTCGGAGTTCTTAGCTGATTTAATTGCTTCGATGTATTCTTTAACGTCCATGTGAAAACCTCCTTGGAACTCGTATACTTGTTCACTCTACATGTTAAATATAACACAACAAATTATATATGTCAAGACTTAACATCAATAATTAGAAAATTAATTTACATTTTCTAAGTCGGCAGGATTATATTCCATTAAAGGTAATATCTTCTGTATAATCTCTTCAGTATAAGTGTCGTCATCCATAACACTTAGGAGCACATGAACGCACAAAGATTTATAAAAACTTTTAGCAAAGCTTTCTGCGATTTCATTTGGTAATGATGGTAACGATGCCATTAAAGTAAATATGAATTAAGTTAGAATTCTAAACACAGAACGCTAACATCTTTACTGTTTGAAACCTCCACACATCTGCTCTTAATGATTTCCACTTCCTTGGAATCAGCTACATATTTTGCCGCATCAGCAACACAGATTTCAATAATTTCATCGCCCAAGGCTGGAATTTGCAGGACGACTTCTTCAGTATTCATTTTATTATTCATCGTAATAATCCTCAATGTTCTCTGAGATGATTCGGAGAACTTCTTTTTTAACTTCTTTATGTTCGTCATCGTAGATATCATGTTGATGGATTACATCGTCCACGAGGCAGTGCATTTGCTCCACAACTTCGTTTATAATGTCGTCAATCATTGCATTGTCGATTGACCCAATCCTGATTCTCATAATACCACTCCTTCAAACATTTCGAATTTATGTAGTATCAACTAGGTGAAATACCCTTGTGGATTAGAAACTTTTTATGACACTGTTCGTAAATTTCTTTTGCATCCCCAACCATATCTTCTTGAGCGGTGCAATCCATAATCCAGAACACCATTTCATCATGAGGCTTAACCCAGAAGAAGAACCACCCCATAGCGAGAAGCGTCATCATTACTACCGCAATTGCAATTTCAATTTTTTCTGACTTATCCATTAAGCTACCTCCTGAATTAAATTTTCTGATAAAAGCTCACGCATCTTAAAGAGACCAATCTCTTTGTGCTTACACTCTAGCATAACATCGACGTTGTGTCCAAAAGTTTCTACTGGTAGCCAGTAGGAGTCGGAGTGAGCATGGGCACGAATGGTAGGGTCGTTGTGCTCGATAGAGCGTGACTGTGAGTAGTGAACAACAGGTGTCACATCGCCCCAAGTGCCAACGGCAAGAGCGAGAGCCTCGGCGTTGGTGTCGCCGCCAGTACAGAACTCGTGATGATGCAAGTCATGTACAACAGGAATACCGATGCGACTGTGAACCTGCTCGACAAGCTCACGAGTAGAATAGAGCGAAGGTTTGTCGTCATTCTCGACAGTCAAGCGAGACTGCACAGCAGGAGATAGCCGCTCGAAGTTGCGACAGAAATTGTCAATAGCCATCTGCTTGTCGTTGTAGTGAGCACCGACATGAATGTTGAGCTTGTTGTACGGAGTACGAGACAAGCCAAGCATGTCAAACACCTCACCGTGAATCTCTAGGTCACGGATAGTGTTGAGGATGACAGACTCACGAGGAGAAGTCAACTTGTTGAATGGACCTGGGTGGCTAGTGATGCGATGACCCTGAGCCTCGGCATAGTCACCAGCTTCTTGCAGAGCGAGACAAATGTCGTCGAAGTCAGGCAGGTCTTGCAGGCTGTACTCAGAAGCCCAAGGGAACAAGTCGGAAGACAAACGAAAAAATTTTATGTCATGCTTGTCGTTCCACTTGAGAATAGTAAGCAAGTCACGACAGTTGGCAAGCGCTAGCTCGGATGCATAAGGTAAGCCACGCTCTTTGAATGTGCGTTTAATCATTGAGCGATTAGTAGTCACACGCTGTGACTTGGGTAGATTAGAAAGATGCATGTTGATACATGCATAGCCTAGCTCGGACATAGATACCTCCTCTTGATTACGTATATAATATACCAAAGAGGGTTGCAGAAGTCAAGTAATTTCTAAAAACTTTTTTATTTTTTGTCCAACAGGTGGCTTGTGGTTGGCGGCTAGTGCCATTTTGCAGATGTGCTCAAGACGTTCAATGTGCTCAAAAGCATCCCAAGGGTTTGACCCAATAGCACAAACACCATGTCGGTCTTGACCTACAATGTCGAACTCTTCGCCATCTTCAGTCATCTTGAGGTAGGTAGCCATTGCAAGCTCCTCAGAGATAGCAGGAAGCGTTGGCACGTTGTGTGCCACCTTTGTGTAACGATGCACCTCGGGAAACTCTTTTGCTAATTCGTGCAAGTCCCAGCCAGCAAGCATTGCAGCAATGGTATAAGTTGGGTGCAGGTGCAAGACGCAGCGAGTCTTGCCATGGGCTCTTTGCAGAAGCCAGTGCATATCAAGTTCACCAGAAGGGCTTACATCATCTGGTAGAATTAACCCACCGTCTTTAATTTTAAGACGAAGAATCGACTCAGGAAAAATAACATTCTTTCGAACGCCAGAAGGAGTAATATATAATTTGTTTTGACCCCGCCGCTTCAGGGAGCAGTTTCCATCACGAGTGGTAATCCAGTTTCTCGCATAAGCTTCACGCATCACGTCGCCAATTGCAGTAATCATTTTAAGTGCCTCATTTATTTAGCGGCTCCGAGCCGCATCGAAATCCGACGAAATTTTTTTCAGATAACAGTCATACTCTCTTGAGTATTTTCCATTAGACCAGTAAACAAGAAATACTTTTCTTTGATGAGGACCGCCATAAAAATCTAGTTCCTCGCCTATCCACTCATCAATAATAATCCCAGGAAAATCATATTGGTCAACAGGTCGCTTCATGGAGTCCCTGTCAATCCAAAGTGAAGTTGGACGAAAAGAAACCAAGTCTCCTTTTTTTAAATCACCATCGGACATGCCTATAAGTAGACAAAAATTAGGATTTAATTCCGATTAGGTGACACAGAGCAGCTAATCCAACCATGATGTGCCAAGCAGAGTGAGCCCATTCTTTGTTTTTGATAACATAGAATCCAGCACCGATAGCGTAAAGAAGAATGCCACCAGTAAAGTAAAGAATGTCAGGGGTAGACCAGTTGCCTAAATAAAATATAGCAGAGCTTACAAGACCACTTCCAATAACTAATCCAGTGTGCGAATCTTCGAAGGTGGTTGTTTTATAATTTCTTGCAACCCAGAAAAATAAAAGAGCGATAGGAAACAAAAGACTAAAAATAACAACAGGGTTTGTTTCTACTTTGAGTCCCCAAGTTAATCCTGTCATTGCAACAGTAACATAGATAGACAAAATATCCATCATTCTAAACCTGTCAACAATTGACGGTTTAAGATTAAGCAAAGCTGTCCCGTGATATAAGGAAGAAAACAAAAACGTAAGCCCAGTGGAGAAAGCTAGCAATTGAAAAAGAATATCTTCGGAACCAACCAATGACCATACAACAAAAGCACAAGCTAGGGCGTGCGTTATTGTATTTCCTGTTTCTTCCAAGGGAGAATATTTGCTTACTTTAGTTTCGTCGTTCATAAAATTGCCTTCCTTTGCTTCATATAGTAACTACTCTTTGTTTATAGATTTTTCTATTTCTGTAGCCCGACGACGCAATTCTTCAGCAATTTCAAAATAACCGAGGTAATCCGCAAGGATAGCCTCGGCAATTAATTTTTCTAATCTTGTTTTTCTGTCACCACTCATTATTTTTTCCTCGACACTTCTTGCGGTTGGCTTCTTTCTTTCGGTCAACCATTGCTCCGCCTCTGCGGAAATGGGCAGCAACAGCAGTCCAGTTGCGAGTTTTAATTTTCTTTTGCTTAGTCTTCATCTTTACTTTCCTTTGGTTGTGGCGCAGGTGATACAACCTTCACCCACTTATCAGGATACCACTGCCTTACAGTTTTCACACCAACGTCGTTGTATTCAGAAGGTGGCTCGAACCATTCTATTAAAATTAAATTTTTGTGTCGGTCGTTTCCAGCCACTCCCCAATGGATTGGTCCTTTCTTTTTTATCTTACGAATGGTTTCGTTGTCTCTTTCTTTTAACTCAACCCTATCCAAGATAATGCCAAACCCAGGAACCTTTCTATTTGCCATTTTAATAAGGGCTCCTATTTGCTTCTTAGAGCGCCTCCCGCCTTTCCGACGAGTATTGGGTCCACCCTCGGCTTTAAGAGGCTCTGAGGGGCTCTCAGGAGCTTCTGAAGGGATGGTCACAAGACCTTCTTCTATCAGTGACATTGCCACTCGCCCATAGGTGCCTTGGAGTTGCCAAGCTAGACCAGTGTTAACAAGATGCTGGAAAAGCTCAACCTCTTCTGCCTCGCAATCCATTTCGCCTGATTCCCAGCGAATTAATTGTTCTGTTAAATTATTCATTTGCCATTAACCTTGGTACCCCATTGGGAACTTCACCCTCGACCATTCCACCGTGCTTGGCAATAACCATACTTACAACGTGGGCTGGAACCCAACCATACACAGTTCGGGTTGGTTTATCCGCTTCTTCGGCGTATTCCATGATAAGTGGCTCTTCTGCACTTGGAAAGCCTACCTCAACGTAAGTGTAGCGCTCGGCATCGTCTTGTCGTGGCGTACAATAAGCACTATGGTGTGCTTGTACTGACATTCTAAAACCATCGGCACATACTACAGGTTTATTTAATTTTTCTCTCAAGCTCATTTTATTTTGCCTTTTCTTCTTTTTCAATTTTTACTATCGACTCAATTTTCCAACCTTT
>Ga0099849_1000570_pt1 | contig 17091 bp, 29 predicted proteins | sample CB_VirMetaG_4_FD_78177 | JGI IMG/M metagenome (GOLD analysis project Ga0099849, IMG submission 78177) | Freshwater to marine saline gradient viral communities from Chesapeake Bay - CB_1508_1M Viral MetaG | ecosystem: Environmental > Aquatic > Marine > Coastal | place: USA: Chesapeake Bay... | reverse complement strand
GGAGTGTTAAGTATACGTTCTCTTGTAAAATCTTCTTCGGCAGGCCAGTCAGCGATGACCATCTTACCTTCATATTCAGTACGTAGTTTTTCTCTATGTGTCTGTGTCTGGAAGACTAGATCGAAGTATCTATCATTTGGATCTACATTACTATATCTATCTGGTTCGATAGGAATGCCGTTTTCATCAACAGGCGTATTATCTTGTATAAACCGCATTGATTGAGGCTTAATGTAATCTCCAGGGTCACGCTTAAATGGCGCCGCTGGCCGATAATTACTTCTTAATCTAATACTCCAGTTCCATTCTTGATCTCTGCTCGGTAAAGATCGAGCTGCAAATGTAGCAAATGGCGACCCTGGATTACTAGAAACAACATCGCTTAATGTCAAGTCATACAACGTTTTCTGATCAGCTGAAGCCTCTGTTATTGCATCATATGTCAATCCCCGTTCAACTAACATTACTTCCAATGTCTTATATGTTGGAATTGCATATGCCCGGCCTGCATTAATAAAGTATACGCAGAATAGATTGGATGCTGGATCTTCATATTCCGACTGTAAGGTATGAGGCCCGTTATTAATATACAAGTCATGCCAATCAGCAGTCCTAGAAAGTCGTTCTACTAGGAATAATCCCGTTTCTAGATTTGGCTCTAGAATAGGTTCTTCTTCAGTTGTATAAAATTCGAACTCCTCATCAATGATTTCGTCGACATCTACAACATCTACAGTAGGGACTGACCTCACGATATCATATGGAGCATATGTATCTTCGCTAGAATCGATTGTTAATACGCTCCTACTGTTCCGTTTGCTAAATTCTATATCACGTACAGGAACACTATCAGCATCAGAGCTGCCAGCCGTCCTAGCCTGCGATCCCGGGTCATTAGGTGTTAAATTACCTTGAGAGTAGAATATATCATCCGGAAATTCTTGTTGTAGAATATTAAGCAGTATCGCATCTAACGACTGCTCCCTGTCTCTATTTGTTTGAGTTCCTATAGACATATCAATTAATCACTCTAAAGTAAAAGTTATCGAATGTTTGTGTATCATATGACGTACGACATTTAATTCGAATTCTATAATATCGTTCTGGCATGAATGAATCCATTCTAAGATCAAAGTAACTACCATTCGCATCTGTGCTAATTTTTGTAGTCGATGAACTAAAGACGTCTGTATCTGCAATAATGATATCGTTAGTTACAGAATCTAATATTTCATATGAACTCGACAATGGCAACTTTTCCGATGTAGCAAATAATGAAGATGTTACATATGCCCTAGCCGGGAACTCTGGTCTCGCAGCTACTCTGAACCTTGCAGTTTCTGATGTTCTGTATTCTGGTTTAATATTTTTAATGTAAACTACATATGTATTAGTAGATATAATACTACCCGTATCGGCGATAGTTGCATCATCCCAAGTAACTTCTAACTTAGGAACAAATATTGTATGCGTTTCTCTTCCAAAGAACTTGATCGAACCACGTATTTCGGTATCTATTTCGTCGGAATAAGGACGTTTTACAATGAATCCGTAATTCGGTAACCCAGAATCGATCCATTGACTTACAATACCCGTTACATTTAGTCTAACATCCGGAACTTGATTGGTTAATGATTGGGAAGCTTCGAAGCCCGACCCTGTTATCCAAGTTCCTCCTCCTTGTGAAATAGTAACTCCGGCAGATGTATTTTTACTATGAGCAGAGCCTGTATTCCAATCCAACCCTGATAACGCTACTGCGTCTCCAGAACGATGTTCCCAAGATACTCCAATTTTAGTTCTTGGCCTGTCTGAATATGTACCGTTGCCATTCGACCATGATTCTGATACTGGAAATGCCTTTATCGTAGTTGTTTGTAGTAAATCTTCTGCATCCGTACAACGCAAAGAAAGGAATACAGATGAACTAGCTGCAGATGCATTACTCAATGCCGGAATATCTCCTGAGGCAATTGATCTAGAAAGAGCAGTAATTTCAGTGCCAAAATCAATTAATATACGACTATTATACGTATCAGCTAGTACTCCTAAATCCTCCCCGTATTCAAATGCTCTTGTACCGCCAGTAATTTTAGTCAGTTCTAGAATTTCATCGATACCAGTATTCTGTTCTGAATACCTTTCGTATAATGTAGCATCCTTTTCTGCGTAATAAATTCTATACATTACTTACTCCTTTAAGGTCTAATTGCTCTACCTTCTATATCCTTATTAGGAAACTTTACTTCAAAAATACTCGGATCTAATGACGGGTATAGTATATTGTACTTTGTAGCAGAAGGAATATCATATTCATTTCCGGAATATCCATCTGTCGTTGAAGCGCGATTAAATATTTCAAATGTCGGTACGCTCTGTACGCCTTCAAGTCGATCTAAATCTGATACAATTTCAGAAATGTTGATTGCTCCATTAATTTGCATTCTGTCATTACTGAACAATTCTTTTAATCTACCAATACAGCGCAATACAACTTCATTTGAATTGAAATTAGGTCTAGGGACTACTTCAAATTTAAGCGCTATATTAATAATGTATGCTGACTTAATATTTATAGCATCTGTTAACATACGGTATTGAGATAAGTATGTTCTAAGATTTTCTTTTAATGCCTGGTTCAGCTCAGTGAAATTTCCATCTGCGTCATATCCTAATGTATATAGGTTTAGCGCTAGCGGATTCGCTATCGTCTCTGCCGGATAATCTCTATCTGTCGTATTGATTTGTGTATCAGCTACAATATATGCCTTTGCTACAGAACCGTACCTTGAAGGTAATGAATATACACGGGCAATGTAATCTTCTCTCGTAATTGCTCTATTCTGTGCAGCAAATGTCGCCATGGCATTCTGACGGATCGAGTCTAAGTCTTGTCTTGCCCGGGCTCCTATTGCCGGCTCTGGATTAGTAACAGCTAACGAATTTTTTGAATCAGTCAAATCAACTAATCCTGTCTCATTAAGGTATGAAACGCTTAGGATACTATTAATAGAATTTACGCCTACATTTTCTTCAGTACTACCTCCATATGAGTAAGTTACTGTCAATGTAGTATTTTGAGGCGCTAATCCATATGTGCTAGTGTATAGGAAGTTCGAAGGGTCGATGTTATTTGTAGTAGTACGACGTAAGTATTCAAGTCCATGGCCTACATTCTTAGGATTAGGTATTAGTTCTTCATCCGCATCAGAACTCACTCCAGAACCAAATAATAATTCAACTCTTTGGTCATCACGTACTCGTGTAACAAATCTCCTAGGAGTTCGTGTCAATTTTAGTATGTAAGGTACTGTGGACCTGTATACAGATAACTCCGGGTCATTAAATGGAATGTTTGCAATATCTTCAAATATTGTATCTTGGGCTAGGTAATCTACTTCATACCATGGATTGTTAGCAGTATCAGTAACACTTATTATATCAATGACATTTGTCTCTGGAAGTATGATTTTATCATATGCTTTTGGATTGGCAAATTCAAATGTTTCTGTCTTTGTTTCGCCGGATACAACTTTCACTTGCTTTTTAAGTAAGTATCTAGCTACATCGCCACTGCCATCTATTTCATATACTGAAATCTCCGGGTCTTGATTAAAGTCGATAGGTTCTTCAGTATGATAAATTTGCCCATTATTTGTCTGAACTGTCATTCCTGAAGCTAATACTAACGCAAAAGCCATATCAGGTACAATATTAGCTCCGGATCCTATTCCCGGAACTAGTTGGTATACATCTAAAGTACATGTAGCCGGCGAATTTAGTCTAGGCTTATATCCAAATAGCTGTGAAAGAGCTAATATGTTTGATGACTCGCGCGCGGAAGATAGTAAAGATTCTCTAAATGATTGGTCGGTATAGTATGATAATACATCCCCTACAAATGACGCCATTTCTAAGAACATCATTCCAGGCGACGACTCATTAAAGTCTTGGTATGTATCAGGAAAGTAGTTCTTTGCAAAATTGATCAGGTTCTGTCTGAACTGAGCAAAATCTTTATTCAAGTACCGTACATCCTTTTGTACTAAATCTGGCATTATCTACTCCTTTTAAAAATTGCCTTCATTGCCTAATCCAAAGGCGGTAGCCGTTCCGAATTGGCCTACCTCAAATAATCTTTCCTCTGGCGGGTTGACTGATACCAGCCGAAGTCCGTTTTCATTTGCTAATACATTGATAACTACATTAGCACCAACAGATGTGACTCTGCATAATAATTGCAATGAAATACTATGTCGGTCAGCCGATTCGGTTAAATTAATTTGTTCTAGCGAAATATACGGCAGCCAGAATGCTATATCTTCCCTCAAAGAATTTAATAGCGTCTCTCGCAATTCAGTAGTATTATTATCAAACAATATCTTTTGTAAGTCCGTTCCGAAATTCGGCTGCATATATCTCTCACCTTTAGCTGTCATTATTAAATTGATAAGATTTGTAAGAGCAGCTTCTTCAGTTGAATATGAAGATACAAATACGCCTCCTCCAGTTGATGGAGCTGCAGCATAATCTGAAGAAATAGTTCTTCTAGCCGCTGATTGGTTCAGTGGTAATAATACACCTATCGCCTGATCAGGCCGATCGTTAATTGGTCGATATTGGTATATCGGTCTAGACATTACATTCCTCTACGCTGCTTAGTTTTTTCGTCAACTGCTTTCATGAACCCAGAATAATTCTTTGTCATGGCCGCTAATGTTTTTTGCACTGCCTCATTCTGCGTATCAATCGCTCTACCATTTGTCCCTTGTACATGCCTAGGTACTACTTGATCACTGTTACTAGAATGATCTAATAAAGATGCAGCTGGGCTATTAGAATTTAAAGGCTTAGTATCATTCAATAAGTTATTTAACATTGAATTTTTTGTATACTGCTTTTTTGGCTTCGTCTGAGCTGCTGGCTCTGCCCGATGATCTTCTAACATAGACTGTATATCAGGCATACCGTCATTATCTAACAGCGGCTTCTCCTCTGATATAGCCGATTCATTGAGCGCTTCTCTGACTGCAGATTTCACTTCTTCTTTAATGAGCTTACGCATCAATTTTATGAAAGTTTCAGTTTTCATCTTCAATAATTGCTTTTAAATAAATATGGTTAGGGCGAGATAATTAAGTAATATTACCAACACCCGTACCCGTCCCTGGGGAGATAGTTGCTCCAGTTCCTGTCGGGCTAACTTGTACGACTTGACCTGGAATCGTATTCACTTGAGTTTGTACAGTTCCTGATCGTACATATGTTTCGATCGCATTGGCTAAGTCTATCGCAAATGCGTTTATCGCTGCATCAGGGTCTCCTGTATTGTTTTTCTGCTTGTTCATAGCAGCTTTGATTTGATTGATTAGAACTGGTTTATTGAGTGGCATTATCTTTGTTCCATTTGTTTTAGTCTAGTAACTAATTTCTTGACTTCCGGTAATGCATCTGAAGGCCCTGTCGGTCCAGATGGCGTGGCATATTTAAATGTACCGCTAGACAATTTGTTTAGTACTTCCAAGGTATCTCGCATAATAGTAAAGAACTCATCCATATCCGATTGCCAATTTGGTGTGACTATTTTAACATCCTTCTTGGCAACAAGTATAATCTCATCTAACCTAGCATTGAAAACTAACCGGTCTGAGCCTATTATTACTTGCCCTTTATTATATGATGCTAACGGACGAACTTTTTTACCGAGTCTAGAATGTGCTAATCGAGCCGTTACTTTTTGGGTAGATGTAAGGTATATGTAACTAGAATCTTTATCCAGATCTTCTATTGCATAATATCCTCCGGGAGACGTTGTCTCTTTAATGCCATTTGTAATGGCTACGATTGGATCGCCCGGATTGCCTGTCCATGGCGGACGTTTAGCATATTTAGATAAGTTGGTATGAGTAGAAGACATCCGGATAGCACTACCAAATCTGCTCTGATGGATACGATCTCCTTGTAACGGCATGATAGGCAAGATGTCCCTTTCAGTAAATGATATCTGACTAGGCTTTTTTGCTTTCCGGGTACTAGATAAAGAACGATTCTGTGTTTGTCTATTAGATGTTTCTACATCTTGAATCCATGGCATTATACCATTGTTCACAATATTATGTACACTTAGAGTGTCGACATAATAATATGCAGAATCCGTACGAGAATCAGCCGTACCAACTGTAGCTTGTAATAATAATACTTGTTCTCCATATAGAGGTACGGTCATATCATTTAGATTGGCAGGTGCTGCATATACTTCTGTTGTATGTGCATAACTATTTCCTAATCTAACACGAATTGTACCAGGAGGGAACGCGTTCCCGTTCTGATCAGTTATCCTCTGAAATTGAGTCGGATCGTCTGTCTCTACTACTTGGCCTATTAAGAACTTTGTCGTCGACGTGTTTAGCATTTTCCTTCTTTACCTTTTCAATTTCTTCCTCTGCAGACTCGAGTAATTGCTTACGTTCTTCGTCTGAAAGACCAAATCCTTCTTCTTCCGATGTTTTAGAATTGGCAGATATTAGCCTTTGCACAACACCGGCTAATTTGACTAGCGAGTCATCATTTTTAACAGACACGTCTAAGTACTCTTTAATCAACGGGACTATGATCATAGCATCCCCGTTAGTTTGAATTAAAGGCTCTAGTTTCTTGATCAGCGAGTCAATACGACGCGATTTCTTTTTCGCATTATGATAAATATCCTTCATCAAATCCGAAAAGGTAGTGCCTTTAAATAACTCTTGGTCAGTATTCATATGAAGCGGTCTTTAAAATAAATATTAAGAGCCGCTTAAATTGAGATGCTAGCTAGGGATTACGAACTAATTGACCCGTTTTATTATATGTATCATACATCTCAAAGAAGTCTTTTTTCATGACTCCGATGACCTTTGTAATATTTTGGGTCTTAAGATTTGTACGTTCTCGTATTAATATGTACAGAGCCTTCTTATTGAAATTCTCGATTAAGGCACGTTGCCGGAACAGTTCTATTATAGTATCTGCTACTAATAAGTCCCGCTTTGTAGAGAAGATCTTCTCCAAATTTGTATCATACCAATTACACCATAGATCTGTAAAGTCTCTAAGGCTATCATTACGTTCATTAATAGCCATCTCGGTATTAATATTACGAGATTGGTCAACTTCATCGATTTCGGCCCTGCCCTTTAGCTTATCATAGTTAGCGTTGTTCTGTATAATAAGGTAGTTTCTAGCGACTACCGTAAAGTATGAGTAAGCCTTACCCTTATCCTCAGTATAACGATCTAACTTTTCTGTTAGAAATGCAACTACTTCTGCTTGTACATCTTCATATGGCACATCAAAATAAGTAAACCCATATGTATGATATACATTCTCTACGAGCTTATTTAAAGGATAGTTAATATGCTCTTCAAATACTCGATTCTTTTTAATTGTATCTGTTTCGTTATTGTACGCGACTATCGCATTCTGAGTTATGTACGTGAAATAGTAATTCTTGGATGCCTTTCGGCCTCTCTTCTTACGTTCTCCGTTCTCTTCAATAAACTTCTGGTCTTCAGCATACCATTTATAAAACTCATCAACTCCCTTCATCCGAAAATCCCTTCACTAGCGCTTTGTGTATGTCTAACATCTCTTTAAAGATAAATCCTGTCTCATCGTCGGATTCAAATGCCCCTAATCGGTCTAACTGCTTCAATTGTGAATGAGAATTTCCGATCCGTTCTTTAAGGCCGACAAAGAAATCGTAGTACTCGTTATTAGACGTTTCGAGTTCATCGATATATGCGTCCTTAGCTTCTTGTTTACGTAGCTGATTAATGTTAACCAGTAGTGATAGTAACAAGACGACTGCTAATATTACAATTGTTGCTTCCATATCTTAACTGAAAAAATCATCAAAATTAATTGCATTCTTAGCCGTAGTTACTTCCTTAGGAGTAGCCTTTTTCTTGACAGGCGGTTTCTTCTTACCCGGAGCTGGCTGATTTTGTGCCCACATTTCATATTCAATTCGCGCAGCCATTAGATCTGCTTGATGCATTACATATGGCATATTAAATCTCAACTTCGAGTCAGGCATTCTGGATATGAAGTACGGCTTATTACTTTCATCATATAACCCATCTGTTAGCTTGATACCTATCATTTCATTAAATGAAAAGTTGATATCATAGTGCTGCAATAACCATATAGAGAGGTCATTAACTAACGCAAATGGATTCTTTGGGTTATGCTTATATATCTTACCCTGGTTTTTAACATGCCAATCCGAGTCATTTGGTATATAGATTTCATTACCTTCGCCCGGGAATCCCATCTTACCAATATCGTGATTGAGAGCTACAAATAAAAGTTCTTCCTCTGTATATCCATCCATATCTGCACCCATACGCTTCCATAGCTTATATACTTCTTGAGCACATTTAATTACTCGTAGTACATGATCTACATATCCACCGGGGATTGCATTATGGTAATGGTTTACTGAAGAAGCTGGCGCCATGGCCATTCTATCTTCTAAGTCCGTGTACATTGCCTTGAGCTTAGTTTGTCGATCTCCCTTGAAGTTATCTTCAATGAAGTTCATTAGCTCATTCCAGTTATGTATTATTTCTGTTTCAGTTAATTTCATATTATATCAGTTGCTAAATTTGCTTGGAGCGCTTCCTCAGCGGTCTTTGGATTGTAATTAATAGATTCTAATAATTCACTTGCCCCGGGCATATCAGGTGCTAATGTTACAGTTGATTCCGAGCTTATCGCGCGTGTCTGGCCCGCAGTGAATAGTAACGCATTGTACATATCCATCTGACCTCGGAAGATTGTTGTAACTGAAGCTCCTACTGCTCCTAAGAATTCTTTAAATGCGATAATCATTGATATACGGGCATCAACTAATCCTACGTATATAGTCAACGTATCGCCCGGGCAATTATCTACTACCGATCTGCATTTAATGACATTATCAAATAAATCTTCATACGTCTTTAACCGCGTCACGAATACGACAGCTGAATTATAATCAACTCCCGATTGAAGAGTTTTAGTTAACAACTCGTATTTTGACAAGTCTTGTTTACTATCTCGTACGAGTTGCTTAGGCTGTCTTTCATTATACATATCCATATATTACAATATAAGGATTAATTTTACTAATACCAAATCTTATCGATACTTTTTTAGCTCTTTTTCTAGTTGCTTGAGCTTACGATTGCCAGCCTTCACGTCTTTCTTCCACCTAGCATTTTTGATAAACTTGATAGTCTCGGCAATTTCTAAGCTAACACGCTCATGGCCTTCTTCTTTCTCCCTCTGTGAGAGTTTAGGCCTAGCCTCTTTCTTCTTAGGCGGGTCGACCGACGTTGGTTTCGATGTACCCTTCAATTCAGGCTGTTCTACACCTTTATGGTATACATTGCCTTCTTTGTCAACAAACACTTTCTTGAAGTGCCATCCTCGAGGAAAACCATTCGTCTGATACCCGACTACTGTTTTAGGTGGATCTTGTACAAGCATCGTGCACTTATCACAGAGTACAGCAACAGACTTGGCATTAACGGGGGCGTATCTAGTACATCTAGGACTATTCTTTAGCATCGGCCAGGCCCAATAGTCTGGGTCTTCAATGCTATTTCTACATATCATGTATACTTGTTTCTTTCTACTATATGTAGCAAATTTATGTCTCTTTGCTCTAGGCATATTTCAACAAATTTAGTTCCAATACCCTCCTACCCGTGTAGGCCCGGTATCTTCATCATCCTGTTTTCGTTCTTGATATATATCCTCTGATTCATCTTCTTCTTCAAATGGTTCAAGTTCTACTGACTCGCTTTCAAAATCAGATTCAGAATCCTCGTCGGTATCATCTTTATCATCTAAATATAATGAATTTTTTTCATATATGACATCTTTTCCATCTTTTTCTTTCGGCCTGATCTGATCAAAAGCGAAGTTCGCGGCAACTACCATGGCGATTGCAAGAGGGTCAAATACAAATACTATTAATAGCAAGAACCAATTGATAACTTGGGACATCGGCTTACCAGTCACTTCTGATAAGTATTTAAGTGGGCCTAATTCTCGCTGTTCTTCATTAGACATTTCTTTATCCAGGAGTTCTGTATCTAAGGCTAATATCGAATCTTGCACTGATTCTAACTGCAAATTCAAAGCTGTTCGCTCATCAACCGAAGATTTCAGTTCTTCTTGTAGAGCTTTCCGGGCAGATGAACTAGTTGTAGTAACTAATTGGCCTGTATTCCTATCAATATACTGTACTTGAGCTGGATTTGATAACGATGTTCTTAAATCTGATATAGTAGTGGTAATTTGTGCCTTTTCTAGCGTTAAATCATCTTTACGCTCTTCAAATCTATCTTGCTTTTGTTTTAGAACTGCAACAGACTTATCTAAGAACTCGGATTTGGTGGCAGTCTCTTGATATGCACCACTCAAATAGCCATATATACCACCCGAGGTAATGGTCATTAAAACAACTACCGCAGACGTTAAATATACACGTAATACTTTATTGATTTCAGTCCAATACTGATATAATAATGATGCTACTATTAACTTAGCCAATTCTAAGCTGCTAGCCATTATTATTACTTGTGTAGAAGCTCCCGCAAATAATTTACTTAGTCCAAATACCGAGTAAAAAGCTGCGGACGCTGATACAGTCAACGCCGATAACGCAATTAACGTCGGAAGAACATATTTTGACATAATTTAACTACCCTGTACTCTATCTGTTACAAATTGTAACTTTTTACGGATTACGTTTAGCCTACGCTTAACTTCGTTAGCATCTAGCTTATGACCTAGGTTGACAGCGTTAAATAACACCATTACCATATTATCTGCTTCATCTAATTGCCGAAGTACGTTGTCTTTATCTTTTACCATGTTAGAACCTTTTTATGTGTATAAATATTACGATATTCTAAAAGAGCTAGCTCCTTTGCCTTTGCTTCGATCATAATATCGAGTGGATGATTGTATGTGTCAATTTCTTGACGTATGTAATCTGAATGCGCTTGAGGTCGTATTTTCGGGTCGTCATATTCAGCCGACTTAGATTCGGAGTAGTGAGTTAATTGGCGGATATGAGACGGCCAAGTGCTGCCAGCTAACTCTAGAGCTTCTTGCTCAGATAATCCGCTAGTATGAAACCGGTGATGGTGGTAGTCGAAAGTTATCGGTATGTTTATATGAGGATATAAATAGTCGTACAACATTTGAGTAGACCACATCGACGGCTTGTCGTCATTTTCGATAACTAACCGAGCCTTACAACGATCTGAAAGACGATGCCATGCCGTTATCCAGCGTTTTGCAGTAGAGTCGTGGTCACCGTATGCGCCGCCCATATGTATATTGATAGCGTTATCATACGACGGCGTATAGCCCATAAGATCAAACATTTGAGAATGTCGTTCGAGTCCGATAATAGAACTGTCAATTACATGATCTTTAGGCGAGCCTAATACATGAAAAGGCCCGGGGTGTGTAGTCAATCGCATATTATTAGAACGCGCATATTCTCCGCATATATGAAGCTGCGCTGCTATTTCGTCATATTGAGGCAAGTCGCAGAGTTCATAGTGATCATGCCATGGAAATACTTCAGAGCCTATTCGGAATAAGTATATGTCATGCTCAACATTCCATTTCAGTATATGAAGTAGATCATGCGCATTAGCTAGCGCCTTAGAACCTAAGAGATCTAAATCGTTAGTAGATTGCCAAGTAGCTTTTCGGGCCGTACGGCTGGTATATACTCGTCCGCCTAGCTTATTAGGTCTACTACCTAGTGTCATATTGATACAGGCATAGCCTAGTCGTACATTTGTCATACTTAAATATAAGGAAATTAATTTAGATATACCTACTCTTCTTCATCAATACTCTCAGATTCTTCTACTATAAGTTCAAAATCGACTGAAGGTATTAATTTGCAGAAGTGATAGTATCCATCTTTAGCAAGAACTATATCAGATAATGCCCACTCTTTAAGTAGGTTGATATCTTCTTCTTCTAGAGTATCTCGGAAATGGTGTCGAGCGACGATATTCTTTAAAATGTATCGCTCATTATTGTGATAGATGTAAGTTTCAGTATACATTAGTTTTCACATAAAGGCGGCGCTGTACCGATGATGTTATATGACTTGAAGTATTTATATGTATCAAAATCAGGATGCTTCTTTTCTCCTGTATTGACTAGGATAGCGCCGTTTAACATTAAATTACGCGCATATGTACGCAATATACGTAAATTGTCTGAGTTTAATTGTATCTTGCCAGGTATTTGAGTTACGCATAATCGGTATGGGCCAACCACATAATCATGTACTTGAACAATATCTGCAATACTCTCGAGCGAGCCATCAAACTCAGCCTGATCAGCTTTATGCAGTTGGTTTATGAATGCGGCTTCTGTACCATCTGTCAAAGCGTCATATAGATATTCTAACTTCGATATATCATCTAGTTCTATAAAGAAGTCAAAATCGTCTTCATATAACGTGATATTATTGAAGCTCATCCCAATAACAGATTCCTTTCCGACTGTACAATTTCTCTTACTTCGAAAATGTTAAGAAATTCATTTAAGCTAAGGCGCTTTAGTGCAGCAAAATATGATTCTGCTTCTAATTTAGAACTACACGTGAATGTATTAATAGGGCTGCCTTCATTTAATGTGCTCTTCGTATACATGCCGTATTTACGATTCATTTTGTATCCTATTTAATATAAATATGTACGACCTGCGGCTATCTTAACATCCGTAGTTTATGCATTTTGTTAACAACGCCTTGGGCCTCTCTTAATGTACTAGCGATCTGACCTAATTCTGTATATGTCACATTGAATGACTTTCCGCCTATCCAAAGCTTACCTACTACAGGAGCTTCTTTAGATTCAAACTCTTTTGCTGTCAAATTGTCATTGTATTCAAAGTCAATTGAAGAGTATAACGCTCCATATCTTCTAGTCTTATCTTTATTCTGCGCGGCTGTATTGTTTACTGAACCCATTTTATTATCTTTTGTATATGATTAGTGTGAAAATGTCTGGCGAGAATGAATGATCAAGCGCTACATTTCCGAATTCTTTTTGCGACCAGTTTAGAACTTCTCCCGGGTTCCAATTAATTAGGCCGTCATCTGTACCTCCTACATCAGAGGCTAATAGCAATGCTGTAGCTACCGTACAGTGTTCCAACATTGTATTGATAGTATCACGTAGATATGTCTTATTATCTACTGTAGATGCGTCATACCTTAAATTACTAGAGCCTATATTAATAGACCAGTCTCGTTTTATATGGTCTGGTAGATTGAACCAATCTGAATGGATCAACTCTGTCCCGACTTTAAATCCATGGATACGTTCTCCTGCATCTAACAGAGCTTTATTCATGTCGATTCCGATATAATCTACATCATGAAATTTACGTTCCATATAGAAATTGAGAAAATCACCCCTAGCACACCCGAAGTCTATTATACTAGCCCCTGGCTCAATATAATTCGAGATAATTTGGTACATATCGTGTTGTTGCTGGATACTATTATACCCTACAACTTCAGGTGCGGATTCTAGGTATGATTCATCTACCGATTCTTCGGTATTTTCGGGTAAAATGTCCCCGTCTGCTGATAGATTTTTAATTTGTTCTTCTTTGTCCATAGGGATAAAAGATTCTTCGTTAGACGTTGTCTTTCCAGGGTTGTTTTGTACCATTTTTATGAGTTTTTTGAACATATTACCTTGGTATTGATTATTGGAACGACCTTGGCCCGGATACCGGGAAAGAAAAATCGTTACAACGTTCAATCGTTCCTACAAATAATAGCCCATGGGATTCGCCATCCAATCGTTCTGGGATATCTTCATGGAAATTTGCTCTAGTATGGCCCTTTTCTTTAGAAGCATGCATATTAGTATCCTTAACATTCCCTGCCTTGACATTATCATTCCAGACATGGGTAAGTATCGGGTCTATATATGCATAGTTACTAGGCTTCTTTCCGCTTGGACTATCTTCACTGATCATGATATATGCAGAACCATCTTCGGTACGTACATCATACTTAATCGGCTTATTCTTGGACCTACGAACATTGGTTACTACACCAACTTTGTTTGTCTCTCTATCCACAGTAACGACGACCTTAACGCCTTCTGTATAGCTCATGTGCTTGTGATTTTAATTTGTATGTAACTTACTCAATTACTTTGACAATGTTCGCTTTACTAACCGATTTCACTTCAAAGTCGATACCAGTGCCACCCAAATCTTCATGGACTTGTTTCTCGGCATCTGTCACAGATACAGCATCGATAAGATACCGTTCTGTATTCCACTTAACACCCTTTTCAGTGTCAGTGGCTATTTTTACTGTACTTATGTAATATGACATATGTTATAACTGTTTAATAAATGAAATATAAGTAACTATTTCCGTAAATCCTAATGTTCGTTACATTTGTTTAGGAATTTGTACATCCCTACGACCACCCTTTTTACGTATTGCTTCTATCTGTTCTGCAATTTCTATTTCAGCTTTAATCATTGTCATGATAACGTTAGTTTCTTCTAACATACCAACCAATGACTTATACCTATTGTAAGACATCGGACCTCCTTTTGCAGCTTCCTTTGCTGTATTAGCAACTCCAGTTAATCTTGAATAAATACCTTTTCTCAAAGTATTACGGTCCATAGAGCCAAAACCAGACACATGGACTTCTGGATTAAACGGGTCGAACTGCTTAGGGTCTAATAGCCCGCCATTTTTATAAGAAGCCTCTTTCATGATCTTCTCAGTTTCTTCGCGGATTATTTTGACTATAGTCTCTTTTGTTATCTTACTTTCATTCATAATAGTAGCCGAATTATGCCTTGCTCTCGTTGACCGACGATTTTCTATAATCTGTTACTAACTTCTTGATTTCTCCAATCGACTTTCTAGCCCTCGTACCAGCAGACTTATTTCCTCTTTCAACGAACTTAGAGTGATTTGCTTCAAAATCTGCCCATAGTTCTTGCATTTGGATAAATAACTCATGTGATCCCATAACACTTTCTCCTTAATTTAATTCAAAACCGGGGTGATCATTTTCCCGATCATTTAAAATAAATATAGGACAACCTGTATAAGTTCACCTACGTAGGGCACTTAAACATAGAAAAGCACTTACTATCGATCCTAAAATCAATAGAATCTTTACTACTGATGAACCAATGTATATTACACGGTCAAAGTTTCCCGAGCCAATATTCATGGCAATCAAGAAAAATATCATTGCTAGTAATGATATCATTGCTGCCTTCATCATTTTACGTATTCTGTATAGTGTCATAATTCAAATCTCAAATTGTTCAAATGTTAGAGCCTTCCTTGTTATTCCATTGCGGCTCAATAACGCGCTGTTAATAAAATCTGTATCTCTGTTTCTTGTCCGGCCATAATCTGCGTGTACATGTCCATGAGCAAATATTCTAGGTTTATGTTCTAGAACAAACTGCTTAAGTAAATGGCTCCCAATATGTTCGTTTCCAAAAGTTGAAAGATCTAGGATTCCGTGAACCGGGCCATGTGACAACAAAATATCAACATCATATGGAATTTTTGCAATACACATGCTTTCTTCGATTGAGTTTAGCTCAATGCCAAATGACCAGTCATCTGAGACATGTTTTGTCCATGGGTAACCGTAAATCTTCAATCCATATAATTCAACATCATTATCCTGCAGATATACAATGTTACTAAATCTTGTTAGTATATCTCGGAACCATTCTTCGTTATGAAATGCTAGGTTATCATGGTTTCCTGCAATGAATACTTTATATGGGTATGAGTCAATAGAATTGAACCATGATAGGAAATCAATGGCTTCTTGTTTACTCCAGCCGTAATTTGAAAAATCGCCTGTATGAAATAAGATGTCGCCTACTCCGATATCGGTACGAGACATTGACCTGTGCAGCCCATGGGTGTCTGATATGAATGTCATGTCTATTGTCATAGCCCATCTTTTTTCTTCCTATAAATATAAGAAAAATATCAATCGACAATAAACAGTTTGATTAATTAAACTTTATTGAAATTTGCTTCCTGGCATTCCCGAATTACCGAGTCAGAAGCCTTTTTGATTATAGTAATGAAATCTGCATTCTTGTATTCCGGACTTTCTTGCAACCGCTGGACTTGCCTATTATATTGATCGACTAATCCTTGTTCTACAATATACATGTACGTGTTTGTGATAGTGTCTTCGTAGTGCCCCATTTTCGCCTTTTAAATGAATGTTGTATTGTACGGGGTATCATATTACCTACCGTATACTATTAGTTCTTAGAATCGGAGATATATTCTTCTATATACCATGGCGTTTTCTTATCCTTATCCCGTTTCCATTTTGCATTTGGAAGGATAGTCCCGCTAGCTAATATGCGTAGATTGTATACATTAGCTTCTACAATATCAACTACATCACAAATTTCAGGACTGCCTAAGAATATTGCCTTGACAATATTACCTATCTTCAACTTTCGTTTACGACGACTCATTCCCTTTGTGTTTTTGCTTTCTAGAATACTTCTTTTTATCGCGTATAGTTTGAGCAGTCATACGCTTACCGACATGATGCGCAGCCTCGCCTAAAGTCCAGCCGCCATTAAAATCTAATTTCTTCTTAGTATTAGTCATACTTTGGATAATGGTCTGCCATTGCCTTTGGAGCATACCGTTTCCATAGCCGGATGATATCTTCTTTCCCGCCGGCATCATTAATCTGATCCATTAATTTTTTCATAGCGTTCCAGTTATCAGATCCAGCTCTCCACTTACGTTGATCATCGCTATAATGGTAAAACCAGTCATGGCGTTTCATCAATCGTTCTAACTGGTCTAGCTCGTTAGTACTTTCCGACTCCATTATAAGACTTTTAAGTTTTACCATCCAATATTTCCTGCCATCATTTTGGCATGCATCTTTTTAATATCTAGCGCTGCATCCTTCGCACTTTTTCTATAGTAATTAGAATCTTGTTCTTCGCCTTCTTTACTGTATC